>Ga0214473_10000182_pt1 | contig 88635 bp, 62 predicted proteins | sample RVTome_7_FD_203509 | JGI IMG/M metagenome (GOLD analysis project Ga0214473, IMG submission 203509) | Soil microbial communities from uranium-contaminated site in the Upper Colorado River Basin, Wyoming, United States - RVT98D197 | ecosystem: Environmental > Terrestrial > Soil > Contaminated >... | reverse complement strand
CGGCGCGTTCATGCAGGCATTGCCGGGGCTGTCGGGCAGGGGAGTGTTCCTCGTCCAGGCGAGTTTCTGGATCACCGCCGCTCTGTGCTCGTTGATCCTGGTCAATCTGACGGGCGAGCCCCGGCCGGGACCTGCCGAACCGGGGTACGCATTCAGCGTCCAGGCCGCAGGCCTTGGCGATGGCTGCACCGCATCCCAGGAAGGCCATCGCCAGGCTTCGCTTGACGATGCCACCCGGATGAGGCTAAACACGTACGGGCCGAGAAGGCCGTCGGATGCCTGTTGGCGGCTGGGGTGGAGGTACTGGGCGTGCCTCTGCCTTGTGCCGATTCTTCTCTATGTTGCCGCATACCTGACGCTCGCATCGCACGATGGGCCGCTGCCGGGCCGTCAGACGCGATTCTCTCGCACGGCGGTTGCAGAACCTGTTTCTACTCGCCCTTGATCCACGACTCGGGGAAGTATGCGTGCTTGATCGTCTTTCGTGCCTGGCCCCCCTCGCTGCGGTGGTAGCTGTACACCACGTGCAGGCTGCCATCCGCGCCCTGGATGATCGACGGATATGCGGCGGAGGGTGAGCCTTCGCCACCGGCGCCGCGTTCCAAGTGCCGCGTGTGAGACCATGTCTTTCCCTCGTCCGTGGAGAGTGACACGGCGAGGCTATGCCGGTCCCGCTCCGTGTCGTTGTATGCCAGGACCCAGTGCCCGTTGCGGAGTGTCACGATGTCGGCTCCCGACCCGGGGTTGGGCAGTTGCGAATCCCGCACGGGGCTCCAGGTCATCCCTTTGTCGCTGGACGTGCCGACGTGGAGCCGTTGCGGCGGGGGACCATTGTCACGCATGTAGGCGACGAGTGTCCCGTCGGCCCTGCACGCGATGCTCGGCTGGATGTTGCCCGCGGCGACCAGCGGCTCACTGAATCGCCACGTCATGCCGCCGTCGTCCGTGATGGCCATGAGCGAGAAGCTGAAACCGTCCGAGTACAGCGGCACGATCAGCCGCCCGCCATCCAGCAGTATCGCCTTGTTCTTCGTCTGCCAGCCCATGCGCTGGAAATAGGGATAGCCAAGGTTCTTGTCGAAGGTCTCGCCCGTCGCATTGCGCAGCGTTCCCTTGCGCAGCATGTCTTCGCCGCGGGCCTTGGCGAGCAGTTGTACTCCCCACGCCGTCCACATCCCAACTGCCGCCGTCGCCTGAGTCGGCTGTGATGCGTAGACCTCATTTTGGAGATAGCTCTCATACTCCTTGATCTGCCGCTCGATGGACTTGACGAAGCGGTCGTTCGGCTGGATGCCCCGCTCGGCGGGATCGCCTGGCTTGACGTGCAGCACGTCCTGCCACGTCCATCGCGGCGGGCCATTGCCTCCCGCGCAGTCTTCGCTGATCCGGTACTTCAGCAGCGAGGTCTCCCACTGGTTCGCAATCACCGTGTACCACATGAGCCACAGCCGGCTCTTGGCGTCCATGAAAAGGATCGGATTGATGTCCGGAAAGGCCGGCGTGTCCGCCAAGAGGAACGGCTCGCTCCAGCCCGTCGTCCCGGCCTTGAGCCGCGAGCCCATGATCCTGACGTCATCCGCCCACCGCTCGCCCGAGCCCTGGAACCACGCCGCCAGCAGGTCGCGATTGGGCAACTCAACAATCGTCGACCCGTGGACGTGCTCGCCGACCGGCGGAAAAATCTCCGCAGCCCGATACCCGCTCGCGCTGTTCGAATCGGAGAGCGCACCATCCACGTGAACAATCTGGACGCTCAACACGATCAGCACGCACGGAATGACCCACCATCGCCCGAAAGAACAATCGCATCGCATCATCACTGCCCTTTCCTTTACCATGTTTTGCCGGAGGCCATTGTATCGCCGACAGCCCACCCCGTAAACCGCCCGGCACACGGGCAGGTTTTCGCGGGCGTACGATAGGATTGTGGCAAAGCAAGCACGAGGCTCTTGGGTGGCAGCGTCAAGCGCAGCTTGGCGATGGTCTTCCTGGGATGCGGTGCAACCATCGCCAAGGCCTGCGGCCTTGACGCTGCCTCCCGCTTCAATCGCCACTTCTTCTGTCGTGCGCGTAGTTGCCGCTGGATGTGACTCATGGCAAGTGCGCCGCCCGGCGACTTGACCCGCGCAGTAGTGATAGAACGGTCCAGCCGAAGGTCACAGACTGGGCCGTGTGAGGGATCACCATGCCGGACTGATAAGACCGGTTCATCTACTCGGCAGTTGACAATTCGGGAAGATCCGCCCAAGCTAAGGGGCCGTAGGAGCCAATCGGGCAGAAGGCTCTCGTGACGGAACGTAAATGATGACCTGTTGGTGGATAGCCCTGTGAATCCATTCGATGTCAGACAGTTCTGGCAGCCGTTTCGGGGAGACTTGATGCGGTTCCAGGAGGTTTTCGCGCACCACGATGACTACTCACGGCTTGTGAAGGAGACCGACACGCTCGCGTACCTGATCCGCAGCTACTCGGTGTACTCGATGACCTGTGCGGCGTTGGGCCATCCGGGCGGCAGCTTCTCCGAGGCCGAGCTGCTGGCCGGGATGTACAACTACGTGCTGCGATTCGACTCGGGGAATTCGCAGTGGCCGGGGCGAGATGTCTTTTACCTGTCCAAATGTCACGCCTGTCCGGGGCTCTATGCGGCACTTGCGCTGTTCGACTACTTCCCCATCGAGGATCTGACCCGTTACGGCTCGTGGGGCTCGCACCTGGAAAGTCACCCCGACAGCACGCGAACGCCCGGCATCGAAATCTCCGGGGGCTCGCTCGGGCAAATCCCCGGCGTGGCGGTCGGCCGGGCCATGGGCATCCGCCGGCGCGGGCCGGACCAGAGCGACCGCATGGTCTATTGCCTCCTCGGCGACGGCGAATGCAACGAGGGCTCCGTCTGGGAGGCCTTCATGGCGGCGGGTCACTACCGGCTCGACAATCTCGTCTTCATCATCGACAACAACAAGGTCCAGGCCAAGGGCTTCGTCCAGGCCGATATGTCCATCGAGCCGCTGGCCGACAAGCTCGCGGCGTTCAACCTTCAGCCCTGGGAGGTCCGCAATGGCCACAACGTCGGCGAGATCATCGACCTGTTCAGCACGCTCCACACGCAGCGACGCGGCAAGCCCAACGCCGTCATCCTGAACACGATCAAAGGCAAGGGCATCGGCGCCTGCCAGCACAATCCCAACTGGCACACCAGCGCCCCGCGCGACAAAGAGACCGCCCAGGCCTGGCTGACGGAGCTCTGGCAGCGGAGCGGCCGCCGGCTCGGCGTCCCCGAAGAATTCCCGATCTCGCTGGGTGAGGCCATCACCATCGTCCAGCCTTTGCATGCCAACCCGGGTGAAATTATCGAGAAGCAGGCGTAGGAGCACATCATGGCGCAATTCACCATACCTGGAAGGAATGAGACGAAGGAGATGCGGTACCAGATGGGGTATGCGCTGGCCGATCTGGCGAATGAGCACCCGGACATTGTCGCCGTGGATGCGGACCTGCGCAGCAGCTCCGGGCTGCACATCTTCGAGCATTTCCATCCCGATAAGCTCGTCAAGGCCGGCATCGCCGAGCAGAACATGATCAGCATCTCGGCGGGCCTGAGCCAGGAGGGCTTCATTCCCTTCCCCTGCACGTTCGACGCCTTCTGCCGGCGGTTCCTCGACCAGCTCTATATTTCGGTCGCCTACAGCCAGACGAACGTCAAAGTCCTCGGCGCCTACGTCGGCCTCTTCACGGGCAAGGCCGGGGCGACGCACCAGAGCGATAAGGAGCTCGGCGTGCTCCTTCGCGTGCCGAACCTGCGGGTCATCGAGCCGGGATTCAATGAGGAGATGCGACAGGCGTTGCGTGTCGCCGTCGAGACGCCGGGACCTTTCTACCTTCGCATCGTCCGCTGCGAAGTCGAGGACAACGAGGTCGGCCCGGGCTACAAGTTCCAGCTTGGCAAAGGCACGACGGTGATCGACGAGGGCAGCGACATCGGCTTGGTCAGCACCGGCTACATGATCCGAACAGCCAGGCGGGGCGCCCAGAAGCTTCGCGACCACGGCGTCGGTGTCCGGCTCGATCATCATCCGAGCCTCAAGCCGTTCGACGAGGAGCTTCTCTGTGACATGGCGAGCAAGGTCAAGGCCATCGTGACGCTGGAGAACCACTGCGTCAGCGGCGGCCTGTTCTCGCTCGTGGCCGAGGCCCTCGCTCGACGAGGCATGCAGGTCCCGGTCGGAGCCATCGGCACCGACCCCGAGGACTTCATCCACACCGGCCACATCAACGACCTGCTGGCCCACTACAAGATGACCTCGGATGATGTTGTGGAAGAGGCACTGGGTCTTCTGGCTTGGAAGACTGGAACGGTGGGATGATGGACGACAGCCTGATGTGCGATTCTTTCGGTATTGATCCTGTCCGGCTCTTCAGCGATTACATGAAGGTGACGGGTGTGCCGACCCTCGCTCCGGCAAGCGGGCCGGACCCGAGGCTGGCCGGCAAGAAGCTCGGCGTGGTCAACGGGTCGTCGTGGATCAGTCTCTGGTCCACGTACTTCGGCCGGCTCGTGCTGCCGGGGGTCAAGATCATCAACGTCGGCAATGAAGCGGTCCAGCTCAACTTCATGGACGCCCACCATCACGGCCGGCCCTGCCCGCCTCAGATCAACATCGACCTGTTCTGCCGCTATGCCTGCGACCTCTTCGACCTCGTCGGGGTGGACGCCATCCTGATCTCGTGCTCGACCATGAACCGCGCCTTCCGCCAGGTCCGTGAGCACATGAAGGCCGTCGGCGTTCCCGTCGTCCAGATCGACGAGGCTATGATGGAGAAGGCCGTGAATACCGAGGGCCGGATTCTGGTCATTGCGACCCACGGCCCGACCGTCAAAAGCACCCAGAGCCTCCTGCAGGAAACCGCCGGCCGGCTCGGCAAGTCCGTCGATTTCGTCGGCGCCACAGTCGAGGAAGCCTTTGACCTGCTCGGCCAGGGCAGGATCGCCGAGCACAATGAAATCATCGCCGAAACCATCCGCAAGGTCCAACGCACCGAGCACGTCGATATCGTAGTCCTCGCCCAGCTCTCGATGTCGGTCTTCTCGTTCTCCCATCCGGACCCCATCGCCGAATTCGGCATCAAGGTCCTCAACAGCGGTCAGACCGGCTTTCGCCGAGCCGGCGAGGTTCTCGCCGCAATTTCCCCCGAGAGCGAGCACTGATTCCGTTTGTAGTGACGCCGTGAGGCGTTCCTTTGATGCCCTTACGGGCACACTACAAACGCCGGCTTTCTATTGGGTCAGGTACAGCAGGGAATCGTCCATGTCCTGTGGTGAAACGAGAGCTTGGCCCGTGGTTGTGGTCCCGCCGTCGCGTACGTCTTTCGTGTCGCGCGCGTTGATCCATTTGACTTGGTATGTCCCGCTTTGCACGCGGACATTGACGGCGCCACGGCTTTCGAGATAGACCAGGTATTGCCGCCCCGGTTCGGCGAGGCAGTAGCCGTTGTCAACGAGGTCCTGGCGAGGCTTCATGCGATGGAACGGCACGCACTCGAAGAAATCCCAGACCGCCTTGACGATATCATGCCGCGATTGCACCTTCTGGCTCAGGTCCATGGTGCCGCTGAAACCGGAGGAGGAGTCGCCATTCATGTCACCGAAGTTGATCGTCGCGCCGGACTGGATCATCACGTACGCATTCTTGCGGATATCATCGGGCGAGTACTTCGGATGATGCAGGTTCCCCGGCCAGAGAGTCTCCTGCGCGTACAACGGTTTGGTTGCGTGATGATTGTTCAGGAGCCCCGCACTTAACCTCTTGCGATCCAGAGTCTTCGGGCCTTGCAGGACGCCGTAAGAGGTCCAGTCCGCATCGCGGAACTGATCGTCCCCGGTTGGGTTGTGTACCGAGAGCAGGTGGCCAAAGACATCCAACTCCTTGATCCGCCTTCCGAGGCGGTTGATCTGGTCCTCGCGCAGATAGGGGTTGCCCTTGAGCCGCGGCTCCGGGCCCCCGACGAGAAACATCAGATTCCAGTACGAGCCCAGCCGGGCCAGCGTGTATCGGATGTAGAGCTCTTGTTTCGTGTCCTCTCGCGGGAAATCCGAGTCTCGGCCGAAGAAGCCCGCGAACGGATACATTATGATCCTTCGCGATGCGAGGTCATCGAGAATGCGTTCCATCCTCTGATACTCGCGCGGGTTTGGCTGCTGCGTTTGTACATCCCACAGGTCCGGCGTGTTCCAGCCCTTGCCCCGCCCTTTGCTGTCCCGGTTGAGGTAATGGCTCGCGATCGAGAGCATGTTATAACCCTGCGCCTGGGCCCAGTCTAAGAAAGCCTTGCGCCGCTGCCCGTTCCACGTCTCGCCTGTTATCGGATTATTGCTGTCGGCAAAGAACCGGTCGCCCACATGGAGGCTGCGAACCAGAACTGCCTTGCCGCCTTTGTACCCGAACCAGATTGGGTTCTCCTCGTAGGTCGAGATCATGCCGAGCAGGTCCGACGGCACGCACTCGAATGTCCCCTTTACGCCAACGTTGCCATCCGAGAAACTCGCGTCATACTGCCACGTCCCCACCTGGTCCGGCATGAATCGAATTCGCCAGATGTCTTGCCCGTCGTAGAATCCCCAGGATTTCACGACTTTGCCGCTCGGTGCCGTATATGCGACGTGGAATGTCACATGTGCATAGGGATCTGCATATGGCCGCGGATTGACAGCGGAGACTTCGAACCGCCCCCATTGACCGATCCGCGGTGACTCATCATCAGCAGCTCTCCCCCAGAGCGCAAACAGTACCAACAGCAGCGTTGTCGATCTCGCCATGCATTGATCTCCAATTCAGCAGTTATCCAGAAGTCACGAAGAGCCGGTCGATTGGCGATTATAGTGCGCTGCCCGAGCGACCGAAATGGATTATCCACCCGGACAACGCCGCTTGACGTTATCCCGCCGCCGTATACAATCTGGGGCAGAATTGCAGCTTGATCCGGCCTTCACGGAGTAAGGAGAAGCCATGAAGCAGTATACTGCATTCCTCACAATCTCTGTCACCCTCTTCCTTTCCATGATTCTCGCCAACGGATGTACCGCCGCCGAGCCTGTGGTCCCGCTCTACGGCGTGCATGAGGTGGTCTTCGCAGGTCCGGCTTTCGGGCCGGCGGATGCTCCGGCGAGGGACGTGGAACTGGTCACACTGTGGCGGCATGAGAGCGGCCGGCCTGCGTACGCGATCCAGGGCTTCTGGGACGGCGACGGCAAGGGCGGCGCATCCGGCAACGTGTTCAAACTGCGGTTCTGCCCGACCCGGGAGGGCAGATGGACCCTCGTCGAGGTGACATCGAACAAACCCGAGCTTCACGGCCAGAACAAAGGGTACATTGTGACCTGCACCGCGTCGGCCCAGCCCGGGTTCTGGATTGTGGACCACGAGCAGACCGGCGGGCGATGGTACACGCGGTCCAACGGCTCCCATCCGTACATCTATGGCAATACGATGTACAGCTTCCTGTCCGAATATGATGATAAAGGTCCGAGCGGGAGCAATGTCGCCGACGACATCCGGGGCAACGCCGAGTACTTCAAGAAGGTGCGATTTTCCATCACAGGGGACAGGTATCCGCACCCCCAGGTCAAGCCCTTCGTGGACGATTCAGGCCAGCCCACGGACAACGGCAGCTTCTCGCATCGGCCAAACCCGGCCTGGTTTCACAGCCGCGTGGACCTGGCCGTTCAGGCCGCCTATGAGCACGATCTGATCGCCGACCTGATTCTCTGCGGCCCGGACACCCAGGATTCTCGCTCGGTGCTCCAGGCGGCACAGAACGGCGGTGACCCGACGCCGCTTCTCAAGTACATCGCCGCGAGATACGGCAGCTACCCGAACGTGTGGTGCTGCCTGTGCAACGAGTTTGATATCAAGCAGCCCAAGTACACGTCGGAGCAGATCGCTCGCTTCGGCCGGATCATGCGGGGATTCCTCCCGTACCCGACTCCGATGAGCGTTCACGCCAGTGCGCGGAACTGGCATGCGGAACTCAATACCACCCCACCATGGAACGACCATGTCATCATCCAGAGGAAGATCAAGAAACTCCCCGAAGCGGCGGACTGGGTCGCACGCAATCACCTGATCGGCGGCAACATCCCGGTGATTGACGATGAACTGGCTTATGAAGGCGAGGGCGACGGCTGGAGTGAGGAGGATGTGATCGAATCGCATCTCGGCGCCTTTCTGGGCGGCGGTTACGGCACCACCGGCCACAAGCCCGGGAACAAGAAGGGCCACTATTTCTGGGGCAACTTCAAGGCCTCGGAGCATCTGTCTGCTGACAATCTCGGCTGGCTCCGAAAAGTGATCGACGAGAGTATCACGTTCTGGCGCATGGTCCCGGTGGACGATCCCAATGCCGGCGACAACGTGATCGGGATCTTCAGCAACGTGTCCCCGGACTCGCGAGTCATGGAGTGGCCGGGGTATGAATACGTCCTCGGGACCAACCGGGCGAGCAGACGCATACGCGCGGGTCTGCCCACCGGCCAGTGGCAGGTGACGCGCCACGACGCCATCAACAAGGAGACGAAAGTCGTGAGCCCCAGTGCTTCCGGCGGGTTCTCCTTCGAGGCCCCGGACTCTCGTGCCGTGTTGTTTCACTTCAAGAGGTTGACGGGGCGTTCCGAGTGAGCCAGGAATTGGCTATCTTGCAGGGCGGCGAGAGCTGGTACGAGCGGAACTGGCGATGGTTCGTGCTCGCGACGCTCTTTCTGGCGACCTTCCTGAGCTATTTCGACCGCCAGATGCTCGGGGCGGCGATGACCCCGATCGGCAACGAGTTCAAGCTGACCAACGAGATGAAGGGGAGCCTGCTGGCGGCCTTCCTGTGGACGTACGCGGCGGCGCACCTGTTCGTCGGCCTGATCCTCGACCGCATTCGCAATCTGCGATGGTTCTTCCCGGCGATGGTCCTGGGCTGGTCGGCGACCACCGTGCTCGCGGGTCTGGCGACCACCTACCAGCAACTGCTGCTCACGCGATATCTGCTGGGGATCTGGGAGTCGGTGAACTTCCCCATCTGCATCCTGATCATCGCGCGGATCTTCCCGGCGAGGGAGCGAAGCCTCGCATCAGGCATCTTCGCCAGCGGCGCCTTTCTCGCCACTCTGATCGCGCCCAAGGTAGTCATCTTCTTCTCGACGCACTCCGACTGGCGGCACAGTTTCATTCTGGCCGGCCTGCTGGGCGGCGCGTGGCTGGCGCCCTGGTTTTTGGTCTTCCGAAAGCCGGCAGAGCGCGGGGCGACCTGCCCTGAGCCCCTGGCAGCCAATGGCGGAGCGGGCCTCGCATCAAGGCCCGACACGATCCTGAGCGTTCTGCGGTCGCCGGCCTTCTGGGCGGTGGCCTTGATCGGGATCGGGATCATCCCGTCGCTTTACTTCTCGACCCAATGGCTGCCCACGTGCCTGGAGAAATCCCTGAACCTGACCTACGGGCAGAAACTCGGCAATTATCTGCTGTTGATCTACCTGATGCAGGATGCCGGCCTGTGGATCGGTGGTGGGGTGGTCCTGTGGTTGGCGAAGCGCGGCGTGACGATCCTGACCGCCCGCAAAGCGGTCATCATCGCCGGATACTTGATGATGGTCAGCATCGTCCTGTTGACCCGGGCCCAGACTGCGATCGCCTATGTGGCCGTGTTCGGTTGCTTCACCTTCGGCATCGGCGTGTTTCTCGGCAATCAGCACGCCTTCAAGCAGGACGTGGTCAAGAGCCACGTTGCTACCGTCGCGGCCTGGGTGGGCTTCATCGAGATGATGTTCACGGCCTTCGTCGTGCAGAGAGTCGGCGTGATGATCGGCAGGCAATCCGACTTCGCGCCCGTGTACCTGGTCCTGGCAGGTCTCACAACATTTGCTCTGATCGTCGTCCTCGTTCTGCTGCGCCCGAAATGGCTGCGAATCGAGTGAGCCAGACAAGGCGGGAGTTTGCACCGGCGGAGGACTGGACGGTCAACGATGTCAATACGCTGGTCCGCTACGTCCAAAGCGGGCCCTCCGACACTCCAGCGACCTTATATGTCGCCACTGAAGACGCCGCCAAGCACGTTTGCGTCGTGTGTAGCCTGTCAGGGCTGTACGGGCTGTTGCGCCGATTGGCGCCGGATATGTGTGAATGCATCTGCTTCGAAACAAGAGGCGGCGGTCGGATTCGAACCGACGCATATTGGTTTTGCAAACCAACGCCTTAACCGCTTGGCTACGCCGCCTAAAGGCTTTCGCCACAGGTAGTTACGAGGATTTCCGGCGGTCTGTTCCGGCCGGCCGCTGTCGCGAAGGCGGTTTCAGGTCGCTCATGAGTCTACCGCGGGTCGGCCGATAGTACAAGAAAAATCGCGGCGCGTTGCGTGATTTCGCGGCGGGGGCGGGCAGCCGGCCAGACCGATAATCGCCGCGAAATCGTGCGGCCCGGGGGGCTTGGAGCCCTCGCGCGCAGACGGTATAATATATAGTAAGGCCGGGTGGCGGGGGGCCGGCCGGATAAGGATGCGACAGGTATGACAGCAGTGAAGTACCGACTGGCGTTGGCGGCGTTCGTGTGTGTTCTGATCGCCGTGCCGAGTGCGACCTACGCGCGTGTCCACGTGAGCGTGGGATTCGGCACGCGTATCGGGTGCGGGCCTTATTATGGCTGGTACGACCCCTGGTGGCACGACCCTTGGTGTGGTCCGTGGTATTGGCATCCGTACGGCCCGGCCTGGGTGTACGATTACGACCCGGTCTTCATCGGCCCGCCGGTAGTGGTCGAGAGGCGTGTGGCGGTACACGAGCCTCCATTGCCTCGCCCGCGACCTGCCCCGCCCAAGAGCCCAACGCTCTCGCAAGACGAGCAGCAGAAGAGGAGCGAGCTACTCGAGCGGCTGCGGATCGGCGACGTGAACGACCGCATCAAGGCCGCACGGGAACTGGCCGGGTTCGCCCATGACGCCAAGACTCGCGAGGCCCTGGAGAAGGCCCTTCGCTCGGACCGCGATGCCGCCGTGCGCAAGGCCGCCGTCGAGGCCCTGGCCAAGCAGAGCGGCAAGAAAGCCGTGCCCGCCCTGAGGAAGGCCTACGAGGAAGACGACAACCGCGACGTACGCCAAGCCGCCTACAAGGCCCTCATCATGATCGAGGGCTACTGATCGGCGCGCGATCTGAATCGTGGCGAGGGCGTCCCGCCCTTGCGTCTCGAGGCCATCCTGGCCTCGCTTTGTTGGGACGCCATGTGTCGTATGCCCAAAGTGCAAGGGCAAGATGCCCTCGCCACACAGACACTTGCGCACGCATAAGCGTGCCACTTGGGCTCCGCGACTCCCCGTGAATGTTACAGCGTCCAGCCCTTGCGGTACTCGTGGCGGAGGAACATGTCGGCCTCGGGGCAGCCGACGGCCTTGAGATTCGCCGCGTCCCACGTCAGCTTCTTGCCCGTCCGCAGAGCCACGTTGCACAGCAACGCCGCCTCCGTCAGCGCGCCGGAGTAATCGAAGTTGCACGTCGTCGGCCCGCCCGTCTTGCAGGCATCGATCCACTCGCGATGGTGGCCGATGGATTCCGGGATGAATGGATCAGGATGTTTGAAGTCGGCAAATTTCTCCTTCGGCAGGAGCTGATGCTTGTCGTAGTCGGCGATCAGCATCCCCTGCGACCCGATGAACAGCACAGCGCTGCCCCAGGCGGGGATGTTCCTCTCCTTCGCGAAGGGCGGGTATCCGCCGCCGTTGTACCAGGTGAGCGTCACGGGAGGCAGCTCGCCCCGGGCCGGATATTGCTGCCGGGCGATGGTCCACCTGGCGGCACTCTCTGGGTGCACGGGCCCCTGGGCCTCGACGGTCGTCGGATGCCGCAGTTTCAGCGCCCAGAAGGCCAGGTCGCAGTAGTGGCAGAAGAAATCGCCCAACTGGCCGTTTGCGAAGTTCCACCAGTATCGCCAGCCGAACGGGGCATAAGCAGGGTGGTAGGGCCGCTCGGCCGCGGGACCCAGCCACAGGTCCCAATCGAGCGTCGCCGGCACAACAGGGCGCTCGGCGGGGGCATCAGGTTGTGACATATCCGTCGGCACCGGCGGCCCGGCGAAGATCGATGATCCGCCGTCCGTCTTTGCCGTGTTTGCCGCCATCCACACGTGGACCTCGCCGATCTTTCCGATGGCTCCCGTCTGCACGAGTTCGACGACGCGGCGGTAATTGCTGCCCGCGTGAATCTGCGTGCCCATCTGCGTCACGAGCTTCTTTTCCTTCGCGAGATTGGCCATGACCCTGGCCTCGTAGACGCTTCGCGTGAGCGGCTTCTCGCAGTAGCAATGCTTGCCGAGCTTCATGGCCATGACACCCGCCGGGGCGTGCGTGTGGTCCGGCGTCCCGACCACCACCGCGTCGATCTGGCCATGCACCTCATCGAGCATCTTGCGAAAGTCCTTGTACCGCTTGGCCGCGGGGAATTGCTCGAACGTCTTGGCCGCGTGCTTCTCATCCACGTCGCACAGCGCGACGAGGTTCTCGCTGGCGACGCCCCTGATGTCCTCGCCCCCTCGCCCGCCGATGCCGATCCCGGCGATGTTCAGCTTGCTGTTGGCCTGCGTGCCGCGCACCAGGCGACTATTGGAGAGGATGATCAGCCCGGAGCCGGTCCAGGCCGCGTTCTGCAGAAAACTCCGGCGGGTCAGCACTCGACGCATCGTGTCACTCCTTATCATTGAACGCTCTCATGCAAGTCCCCCTCACCGTACCGCTCCTCCCCCCGCGAGTCAAGTGCACAAGCACCCCAAGCCACGCGTGTGCAAGCGCGTGTTGCCATGCGGCGGCCTGCCTTTAGGAGCGCGAGCAGAACGAATCGTCCGGCCTTCCGGACGGGAGATCCCATTCGACGCCCGGACAATTGGCTTTGTTTCGCACGAAGGGCTATCCTCGGGGACTGATCCTGCCCCGCTTGGCACCTCCAACTTCAAACTTGAAACTTCCGTCTCGATTGGCTTTGTTTTCGCATCTGCACGGTCCATGTCCTTCTCATAACCTCCTCTCCAGCCGCCAGTTAGCGTCAATTCGGCCGTCTGCGAATTGGCTTTGTTTCACAGAATCGACCCTCGGCCGCTTGTCGGGTGTGCACGGCACGCCGTCCGGCCCGGGGACGAATTGGCTTTGTCTCGCACAGCGGATCGTCCGGCATTCCGTAGGTGTGCTGTGCACACCATCCGCCCGACGGAGCAAATTGGCTTTGTTTCCCGGAATCGCCCGCGTTCGTAGTCCGGCACGGCAAATTGGCTTTGTTTTGCACGACGCGGTGTCTGTCGGACCCACCCCACGCGTGACGTTGGCTTTTTGCCCATATCGCCCGTCCTGCCCGGATTTGGCTTTGTTTCGCAGATTCGGCCTCTATTCCGCACTCCGTGCTCCGCATTCCAGGCCCCCCGGCATATACGATCTATGATTTTCGGTTTCTGATGTTTGATTTTTGATTTGATATTTGGTCATAAGGCCATATGCTAGGACGCTCGCCGAGCCGGATTGTTGCACAAATTTAAGATAGCTGGTGAAAATACTTCTAACCTCCTGCGGCCCGGTGACTTACAGTCCTGTGTTCTTGTGCACGGACATGGAAGACTCGCCTGGGTTCTCCATGCCTCGAATCACGAAGGCACGGCCCCTGGCCCACGCTGTCATTCCCACGATGGCAGGAATCCAGGTCTTTTAACCACAGGGGTCACGGAGAAAATGCAACCGCAGATAAACGCTGATAGACGCCGATAAGGAGCGGGGACAAGGCAATGGCGAGAGCCGGCAGGGTGGGCTCCGCCCACCTTTTCATTCACCGCAGAGGGCGCAGGGTGACGCAGAGGGAATGAAACCGCCGATGAACGCCGATACCGACTCTGTCATTCCTGCAAAAGCAGGAATCCAATCACGGACAACTGGTTGTTCATCCACAGATTTCGCCGATTTGCGCAGATGCAATCGTGAATCAAGAATCCAAAGGCAACTGATAATCTCGCGCAGAGACGCCAAGACGCAGAGGTTGGAAAGAGAAGGGAGGAACGTAAGAACGGAAGAAGGCAGGAGGCTCAATCATCAATCCGCATGCCGCAATCCCCGATCCGCGATCGACAGGCCCCCGCCTGCTCAATCCAATCATAAATCACAAATCGTAAATCAAAAATCCCAAAGCCCTTGCCTCGCCCGCCCGCATCCGGCATAATAGCCTGCGGTGTCCCCCTGGTGCTGGCGAAAGTGCGAAAAATGACAGTTGCGGCCCGCCGTGGGCCGGATAGATGTGGTGCAGCCCGGAGTGAGTGGGATGGCCTCAAGAGGCCGAGACAGAAAGGAGTGGAGAATGCTGGCTCAGTATTCATCGGGAAGCGCGGCGGAAGGCTTTGTCATTCTGGCTATTGGCGGCCTGATTATCTTGATCGCTTTTCTCGTGCAGGTCGCCATCATTCGCTGGGCTCTGCGGGTCAACGAAATGGTGACCTACCAAAAGCAGATGTGTGAGTATCTCTACCGCCTCTGCCAAATCCAGCAATCTGGAAGCCCTCAAAAGCATGAAGTGTAGTGAAGCGGCGTCGCGTGACGCCTTCAAGTTGTTCTTGTGGTGTTGAAGATGGAGGTCCTATGAGAATCGCGAGTATTTCACTGATGTTGTGTCTGGTTGCGGCGGGGATCATCCTCAGCGGATGTACCCATGCTGGTCCGTATGTCACGAATATCGCCTATGATGGGCAAGGAAACCTGCTGGTGACGAAGAATACGGTCGTCTTCAATGGGTTTTTCGGCACGATCGAAAACGGGGATAAGGAGACGACCGTGATAATCCCCGCCCCGCAGGGTATTCAGCCGAGGCAAACTACAGACTCGGCCCCCAGCGGCTACAAACGGCCGATTGTCCAACAGTAGGGCGCATTAACATGCGAAGTGCAACACGGGCTCGACGCTAGCGAGTTATCCGGTCGGCTATTTACTTGTGATGCTCTGGGGACGCTGTCCCCAGGCCCCTGGGATTTATCGCGTTGGGCCAGAGGCATGATAAGAGGATCAAGCGACGCGGGATGGCTCCCACGTCGTCCATGTCCCTGGACCGCAGTGTGTGAGCAGGGTCACATCTTTAATTAACTAGTTATCGGTTTTAGGACTTGAATAATCGGTGATTGTCACCAGTTGACTTTGGAGGGATGAAGCTATGAATATCGATTCCGTTGGCTACCGCCTTCGACAAGTTGGATTTCGCCTTTGGCTGGTGGTTTTTCTGTGCGTGTGCCCGGCATCCGGGGCAGCCGCGGAATACCGGCTCTATTGGGGCGACGTGCATACGCACACGAGTCTCTCGGACGGGACAGGAACGCCGGAGGAGCTCCTGACCTACGCGCGAGATGTGGCGCATCTGGATTTCGTGATCATCACCGACCACGACTTCGGCAACGGCCCACCATGGCGCATGTCCCAGGAGGCCTGGAACCAGATCCAGGACAAGGTTGGCGAGTACGCCGTGGAAGGGAAATTCGTCGCGATTGCCGGGTACGAATGGACCTCGCAAGCCAAATATTGGACGGAGGTGGGACCCAACCAGCCGTCCGAGTGGCTTTTTCCGGGACCGCCGAAGTTCTACAACCATAAGAATGTCTATTTCCCGGCGCGGGTCGAGCAGATCTTCAGCGCCAAGGACCCTGCCTACCATACGCCCGACCTGCTGGCTGAGGCTGTGCGGAAGCGGGGCGGGCTGATTCAGAACAACCACCCCTTCGTTTTTGGCGACAACGAGACGAAGGATCAGTGGGAGTACGCCCCGCACCACAACACCATCATTGTCAATACCGAGATGGGCCCGGATATGAGCCGCTATAAGGGCAAGACCTATCAACTGAATTGGGAACAGAGCCTGCGCGAGTCTCTCAACAAGGGCCGCAAGACCGGTTTCGTCGGGGGAAGCGATACGCACGAAGGCAAGCCGGCGGCGCGGACCGCTGTGTTGGCCGAAGCGTTGACGCGAGAGGCTATCTTCGAGGCGTTGCGGAGCCGCCGCGACTATGCCGTATCGCGCGCCCGGATCGTCCTCGATTTCCAGATCAACGGCCACCGCATGGGCGAGGAGATCGTCACCCGGGAGACGCCGCAAATCACCGTGTCGGTCACCGGCACTGCCCCGATTGCCGAGCTGGTGATTATCCGCGACGGCTCGGTTCTGCACCGCGTCACTCCCAATGTGCCGCAGATCAAGTTCGCCTGGCGGGACGATTCGTTCCGGCAGTCCAGCTACTATTATCTCCGAGTTATCCAGAACGATGCCGACGAGGATGGCAATCCCTCGCACGCCTGGTCCAGCCCGATTTGGGTGAAGCAGAATGTTGCGTCGCCTTGACGCACATTCTCTGCGGAGGGCGCCCAAGGAAGCCCGGAGCTGGTCACGAGGTCAAACCTGCACATTTCACAGTCGTGAGTAACAAGCAACGTGGTGGGCCGAGGCCACCCTACCGGCTCTTGCCGAAGCTGTGTTCCGTCTCGTTATCGTCTGTGGGCGCGGACGTAGGCACGCAGGACAGCGTTGATCCCGGTCTGGTGCCCCTTCCTTGGCGTCCGGCGTGTGGAAAATCGGTGGTTTTGGCATTAGCAGGGGGCGGGCGGGGGACTCTTGATTACGGACCGGGGGAATGGGGGACGAGGTCTGGCGATGGGTGGAAAATCAGTGGTCTTGGGCATTGACAGAGGTGGGGGCGGGGGATATACTTCCACGCTTTGTTCGCAGTCGAAATACCCACGGTCTTGGGGGTGAATCCGGCGACGACGTTGCTTCGTCGCGTCACTTTCCGCAACGACAAGGGCGGCTGGGACACACGAAAACGGCATGAAGGAGACGGTAGGAAATGGCTAAGAGAATGGTGTATTTCTTCGGAGGCGGCAAGGGCGAGGGCAACGCGGGGATGAAGAACCTTCTGGGCGGCAAGGGAGCCAACCTGGCCGAGATGGCCAAGCTGGGCGTGCCCGTGCCTCCCGGTTTCACGATTACGACCGAGGTCTGCGTGCACTTCTATCAGCACAAGAGGAAGTACCCGGCGGGCCTGAAGGAAGAGGTCGCCAAGGCGATGGTCAAGGTCGAGAAGGTGATGGGCAAGAAGTTCGGCGACCCGGAGAAGCCCCTGCTGATTTCGGTGCGATCGGGCGCCCGCAAGTCCATGCCGGGCATGATGGAGACGGTCCTGAACGTCGGCCTGACCAGCAAGACCATCCCGGGCATGATCCGGCAGAGCGCCGGCAACGAGCGGTTCGTATATGACGCCTATCGCCGATTGATCATGATGTATAGCGATGTCGTGATGGAAAAGGCGGCGGGGATCGAGCCGAAAGAGGATATGGGCATCCGCCGGCAGCTCGAACACATCATGGACGGCGTGAAGAAGCAGAAGGGCTGCACGCTGGACACCGATCTGACGGCCGCGGACCTCAAGCAGCTTTGTGACGCGTTCAAGGCCAGCATCAGAGAGGTCCTGGGCAAGGAGTTCCCCGACGACGCCAACCAGCAGCTCTGGGGCGGCATTGAGGCCGTGTTCGCCTCGTGGAACGGCAAGCGGGCTATCAGCTATCGGCGGATCGAGGGCATCCCCGATGAGTGGGGCACCGCCGTCAACGTCCAGTCGATGGTCTTCGGCAACATGGGCACCGATTCCGCCACCGGCGTCGCCTTCTCCCGCAACCCGGCCACCGGCGAGAATAAGTTCTACGGTGAATGGTTGGTCAATGCTCAGGGCGAGGACGTCGTCGCCGGCATTCGCACGCCCAACCCGCTCAACGAGGCCACCAAGAGCGAGCAGAACAAGGACCTGGTGTCGCTGGAAAAGGCGATGCCCGATGTCTACAAGCAATTGGACGCCATCCAGCGCAAGCTTGAGAAGCATTACAAGGACATGCAGGACATCGAGTTCACGATCGAGAAAGGCCGGCTCTGGATGCTCCAGTGCCGCGTCGGCAAGCGCAATGGCCCGGCCGCCGTCCGCATGGCCGTCGATATGGTCAAAGAGCGGCTCATCAAGAAGGAAGAGGCGGTCATGCGTGTGACGCCGGCCCAGTTGGATGAACTGCTGCACCCGATCATCGACCCGAATGTCGAGAAGGACCAGAAGGTCCTGGCGAAGGGTCTTCCCGCCGGTCCCGGCGGCGCCACCGGCCAGGTGGTCTTCACCGCGGCCGAAGCCGTCAACTGGACGAAGGAAGGCAAGAAGGTCATCCTCGTCCGCGAAGAGACCAACCCGGAGGACGTTGAGGGCATGCGTGCCGCCCAGGCGATCCTGACCGCACGCGGCGGCATGACCAGCCACGCGGCGCTCGTCGCTCGCGGCTGGGGCAAGTGCTGCATCGTCGGCTGCGGCGCCCTGCACGTAGACCTGCCCAAGAAGGAATTCCACATCGGCGGCCAGACCTTCCGCGAGGGCGACTGGATCACGCTGAACGGTACCAAGGGCAACGTCTACGGCGGACAACTGCCGATGATGGCCGCCGGCGAAGAGAACGTCACCCTGATGGACTTCCTGAAGGTTTGCGACGCGGTGCGCCGGCTGGGTGTCCGCACGAACGCCGAGACCCCGGCGGATGCCGCCAGAGCCCACGCGTTCGGTGCCGAAGGAATTGGGTTATTCCGGACCGAACATATGTTCTATGGCCGCGGCAGCGATGAGCCGCTGTTCGTGCTCCGCAAGATGATCATGTCACACAGCGAAGAGGAGCGCAAGCGCGCCGTGGATGAGTTGTTCCCGTACGTCAAGCGGGATATCAAGGGCACGCTGGAAGTGATGGACGGCCTGCCGGTGGTTGTGCGACTGCTCGACCCGCCTCTGCATGAGTTCGTGCCGGAAGGCGAGGAGAAGCGCCAGGAGCTGGCCAACTCCCTCGGCATCAACATGGAAGAGTTGAGCAAACGTGCGGACGCGCTGCACGAGAGCAACCCGATGATGGGTCATCGCGGCGTGCGTCTGGGCGTCACCTATCCCGAAGTAACCGCGATGCAGGTCCGGGCGATCTTCGAGTCGGCCGCCGAGCTGCTCAAGGCGGGCAAAAAGCCCTATCCCGAGATCATGATCCCCGTCGTCTGCGACGCCAACGAAATCCGCCATCAGCAGGAGATCGTCAAGCAGGTCTACAAGGAGACCCTGGCCAAGTTCGGCATCAAGAGGATCAAGCACATGGTCGGCACGATGATCGAGATTCCGCGTGCGGCGCTGCTGTCCGGCCAGATCGCCGAGGTTGCCGAGTTCTTCAGCTTCGGCACCAACGACCTGACGCAGATGACGTTCGGGTTCAGCCGCGACGATATCGGCGGCTTCCTGCCGGACTACGTCAATAAGAAGATCCTGCCCGGCGACCCGTTCCAGAGCATCGACCAGATCGGCGTCGGCGAGCTGATCAAGATCAGCATCGAGCGAGGCCGCAAAGCCAACAAGAAGCTCGAAGTCGGCATCTGCGGCGAGCAGGGCGGCGAGCCCGCCAGCGTGGCCTTCTGCCACAAGGTCGGCATGGATTACGTCAGTTGTTCGCCCTTCCGCGTGCCGATCGCCCGTTTGGCGGCGGCCCAGGCGGCTGTCAGCAAATAACTCCTTGTTGACAGCAGCGGGGAATTGAGTACAATAACAGGGTGCGTCGAGTATCGGATTGGCGCACCTTGTTCTTTCAGCCGGACCACCGGCTGATTCGTGGTGGATGTAGCTCAGTTTGGATAGAGCATTGGATTGTGGTTCCAAGGGTCGCGGGTTCGAATCCCGTCTTCCACCCGTCGCGGATAGTCGCAAGCGAAGACTATTGATCCGCAGATTCCGCCGATCTACGCAGACTCCAGACGTGTCATGCCTGCGAAAGCAGGAATCCAGTCTTTCTTACCACAGAGACACAGAGGACACCGAGATTCTTCTGCTCTTGTTCCGTGCTCTCCGTGCCTCTGTGGTGAAGCATTCGTAGGGTGGGGCTTGCCCCACCGATAGCCCCTTGGTCTCTCGCAAAGGCGCAAAGATCGCCAAGATCAACAACGTTTTGCCACAGCTATCTTTGCGGTCTTGGCGTCCCTCGCCTTCGCGAGGGCAGGCTTTGGCGAGAGGATTGCTCTTGGTTGCGGCGGACGGCCGCACTATGTACCATAGTGTTGGCAGACGCGAAAGAGAAAGGCAATCCCGTGGACATCGAGAGCCGTTTGCAGAAGCTTGAGTCGGATCTCCATCGCACGAAGGTTCACGTGTGGAGCGTACTGGCCATCGTCCTGTTTCTCCTGACTCTTCTGCACCCGACGCGCCGCCGACGCACAACTCCAGGAGAAGATCATGAGGGACTTCATCGCCGAGCGAGCCAAAACCCAAACCCAGAATCATCCATAACTCGCCTCTTCAATTCTGGACTGAATTCCGGAAAATAGGGTCCGTCCCTAGTATCCCTCCCTAGTATCCCTAGTATCCCCCAGGTCTCATGTGTGGCCTATGGTCGAAATTCTCTTGCAGGGTATCGACATATCTGGTACAGTATTTTGGCGCGACACGCGTGCCGTGAGGGATCACGTCCGGTGGCATGGCTGCATAAAGAGTGTGGATGATGAAAAGAAGGAGGGAAAGACTCGTGAGACAGCTACTAGTTGCGCTGGTTGGATTCCTGTGGCTATCCGTTCCAGCAGGCGCCGAGGATCCGGTCTATTTTGTCGACTTCAATCTGAAAGCGGCTGTTGAGGATGCGCTCTGGATCTCGGATCCCACGCCGACCGAGATGCTCGGACTGAGCTCTCTCAACGCCGAACGAGAAGGAATCGCCAATCTTGAGGGTCTGGAATATGCCGACAACCTGGAGTCGCTGGTCCTCTCCCGGAACGAGATTAGTGATGTTTCCGCTCTCTCCGGGCTGAGCAACCTGCAGACGCTGGTTATCGACAATTGTTTCGTTGCCGATCTATCTCCCTTGTCCACGCTGCGCAACCTGAGCGAACTGGATGTTCACGACAATGGCATCAGCGATATCTCAGCCCTATCCGGATTGACCAATCTGGAGACGCTGAACCTTCGCAACAACCGTATCCAGAACATCTCGGCTCTGTCGGGGCTTATCCACGTGCGGGACCTGGATCTCCAGACGAATTTTAGCGATCTTGACCTGTCCCCGCTTTCCGCAATGGTGAATTTGGAGACACTGCGCCTTTGCTGGAATTCTGTGAGCGATCTGTCGCCCTTGTCCGGCCCGGCGAACCTGCGGGTCCTCGATCTCCGGAATACCCGTGTCAGGGACGTATCACCCCTGACAACGCTGCATTCATTGACAGACCTGTATCTGGAAAGCAACCCGCTGAACGAAGAGGCGTGCGCTGTCTATCTGCCGCAGATTCAGGCCAACAATCCTGGCGCCAGTCTTGCGTGGGATCAACCCTGTGGCGCCCGCCGCGTTCTAATCTCTTCCACCGTTGGGGGGTCTGTGACGTATCCGGGCGAAGGGGAATTCCTCTATGACAATGCCGAGCTAGTCCAGATGATCGCCACAGCGGACCCTTGTTTCGTGTTCGCCTCCTGGTCGGGCACCTACGCCAGCAGGGCCAACCCGATGTGGATCACGATGACGGAGCACCATCAAATCCGTGCGAATTTCGTCAGCCTGTACAATCCTATCCATGTGGACGACGATAGCCCGAGCGATCCGCGACCTAATGATGCGGCCGGCAGCGACCCGCAGGAGAATGGCTCTGCAGACCATCCGTTTGACCGGATCCAGGAGGCGATCGATGTGGCTGGCAGACAGACCGTTGTCTTGGTTCATCCCGGGACCTACCGCGAGAACATAGACTTCCTCGGCAAGAGAATCCACGTGATCGGAACGGACCTGAGCAATCCGCGCGCCCCGTACCCTACCATAGAGGGTGCCGGGCCCGGCCCTGTCGTGCGCTTCAACCACGGCGAAGATCCGAACTCCAGGTTAGCTGGCTTCTTCATAACGGATAGTGAAAACCGCTCCGGCAACGCGATTCTCTGTTCTGCCAGCAGTCCGACCATCGCTAACTGCCTGATTGCAGGCAACCGCAGGACAGAGGTGGGTGATGCTGTGATCTCATGCACGGACAGCAACGCCGTGTTCGTCAACTGCACAATCGCTGACAACTATGCCGATGAGAAAGGTGCAGGATTGTTGCTGCGCAACAGTTCTGTGACGGTGGTCAACTCAATCCTATGGGCCAACATGCCGCGCGAGATCGTATTGAGCGGCACGGCTAAGGTGTCGGTCCAGTACAGCACGGTCACCGGCGGGTGGCCGGGATTGGGCAACCGCTCCTCCGATCCGCTGTTTGCAGGCGTCAGCCAATGGGTGGACCCGCAGAATCCCGCTATTGTGGTGGGGCCGGACCGTCCCGGCGCCGTCTGGGTCACGGGCGATTACCACCTGCAATCGCAGGCTGGTCGCTGGGACCCAGACACGAGTGCATGGGTGCAGGACAAGGTGACCAGCCCGTGCATCGACGCCGGCGATCCGGCCACTCCCGTCGGTCAAGAGCCATCCCCGAATGGCGGGATCATCAACATGGGCGCGTACGGCGGCACAGCGCACGCCTCCAAAACCTACGTCCCGACTACGCCACAGAACTGAACGCAGAGGCGCTGAGCGGATGCATTGCCGCTGGTGGATTCTAGAAGGGAAGGACTATCCGCGTTTATGGTGGGAGCTGATTCCTGAGGACTGATTGGTATGAATCCTTTCGTCGTCGCAGGGTGTAGTTCGTCGGACGCTTACATCATGTCTGATGCCCATCCCTTCCTGCCATTGTCTCTGTGTGACGTACCTTTCACATGGCGTTGAGAGACAGGGTACGTGGCTCTGCTATTCCTTGATGTTGCGCCACATGTGCAGTTTGGAGACGCAGCCTGAGCTTACGGCGACGGCCAGGGGTTCCAGGCCGAAGGGGATGAATCCACAGCTCTCATAAAGGGCCACGGCGGGGGCGTTGGCCTTCGTCACAGTCTTCGCCAGATTCGGCGGCCCGGTTGGAGACCGGCGTATGCTACTCGGCGGTCGATATGCGCGTGAATACGTCGATCTCGCTGCTTCCAGGCGAGCCGGTCGACCAACTGGCTATCCCTGCGATGACGTTCTTATCCGCGCTCAGGTGCATCGTGCCGTAGCCGTTGACATAAGGGCTCTGCATTTTGCCCTCTATGGTCACCACCCCGTTGGAATCGATCTTCAACTGGCCTGATATTTCGTCGGGGTCGTCGTTATATTCCTGGCACACGCTGCTGAAGGAGCCGTCGGGCTTGATGTCAACCGGGCCGTACTCCCACCATGGGGCTCCGGGACCCGACGCCAGGGCATAACGGTACCACCGGCCCGGCAGGTCGGCAGTGCTATAGCTCTTGGCCTGACGCGTGAATATCTTCAACTCGGTGGTTCCGGGGTAGCCTCCGGACCATGTGTGTACGGCTGCGATCACGTTCTTATCGGCGGACATGTGCAAGGCAACAAACCCATTCTCCCGAGGATCCTGTGGTGCACCTGTTAGAGTGACGACGCCGTTCGGGTCGATCTGGAATTGGCCCGATAGCTCCTGAAGGTCCCTCTTATACTCGCGGACCATCCCGTGGAACGAGCCGTCCGCGCTCACTGTCACAGAGCCATGCTCCCACCAGGGCATCCCGGGGCCGGAGGCGAGCGAATGTACATACCATGTCCCCTCAAGGTCGGACATTTGATAACTGTCGGCGCGCCGGGTCAGCAGGATCATCTGGGTGGTTCCGGGAGAGCCCGCCGACCACGTCGCCACGCCTGCGATCACGCTCTTATTGGCCGCCATGTGGAGATGCGGAAGGATAGCGGCGTCCGGGTCTTGTGGCGCCCCCACGAACGTGGCGACGCCGTTCGGGGCCAGGAGGAACTTCCCTGAGATCTCGGCGGGAGCCTTTTTGTACTCCTGGATGATTCCACTGAACGAGTAGTCGGCATTGATCGTCCACCGGCCGTACTCCCACCATGGAGCTCCGGGGCCGGATGCCAGCGAATGAATGTACCAGGCGCCTGCCAGGTCATTGCTGTCGTATGCCGCCAGCCCCTCGCCGAGCTCTGCTACTCCGTACTCGGCTGCGCCGCCTGATGGGTGATGCACCTGTGTGCCACTGCCGTTTGCATTGCACACGCCGGCCGTGAAAGCGAAAACAAGACCCCAGATTGATACAATTAGCAATTCGAAAAACGACCTGTTTGTGCCTGTAAGCATAATTCACCTTCCGCCCGCATTGGCGACCCTGCCGCCTGCCCCTGACCTCACCCGTTTCGTTTGCGATGTCCGCCGCGCATCCTGCCGGAACGCGGGCCGGACAAAGCGTGGCACGGACATCCCGTTTGCCTGCTGACACCACTATAGCAAAATGCCTCTGCCAGGTCAACCAGAGAGGCATATGGCTGCACGAAAGAGTCCCCGTCCGCCGATTTGGTTTTGACGGGGCTGTTCTTTCGTGTACCATGGTGGTGACAGACGCGAAAGAGAAAGGGGACCCCATGGACATCGAGGGCCGTTTGCAGAAGCTTGAGTCGGATCTGCATCGCACGAAGGTGCACGTGTGGGCCGTGCCGGCCTGCCGACGCACAATTCCAGGAGAAGATCGCGAGGGACTTCATCGCCGAGCGAACCAAGACCCAAGACCAGAACCATCCGCAACCCGCCCATCTGATTCTGGAGTGAATTCTGACACAAAATGGGGTCTGTCCATAGTAGCCCACGTTCGCGGGTACCGTCCAGCGAGTACTTCCCAATTCGATTCCGCTGAAAATCCCTGAAAACCGCCAAATCCCCGCGTTTTTTGAGGTCGAAAATCATGAAACGAGCACTTATCACACTGGTAGCGACTGTCCTGTTCATTTCAGGTCAGGACCGGCTCGGAGGCGCGGAGGCAATCGAGCTCGTCCAGGAGGGCAAGCCCGCCTGCTCCATCGTGGTCGCGGAGCGGCCCAGCCCCGCCGCACGGCTGGCGGCGATTGAGCTTCAATACCACGTCATGAAAATCTCGGGAGCGGAAATCCCCATCCGCTCCGAAAGTGACCGCGCTGAGGGCCACCGGATTCTCGTCGGTGAAAGCTCGGCCACCCGGCAGTTCAGCCTCCGCGGCGAGGATTTCCAACCGCAGGAGTATCTCATCGCGTTTCGACCGAGCACGATCATCTTGATCGGCCGGGATTGGGAGGACACGGAGGCGAACAGAAAGGTTGAGGGCCGCCCCATGGGAGGCGAGACACTCCAAGCATTGCGGCACAAAGTGGATTTCTGGAAGACGGTGGGCTGTCCGGATCGGAGCACCGGAGACATGGATCTGCCGGGCGTCTATGACGACCAAGGCACGTGCCTGGCCACTTACGACTTCCTGGAGCGCTTCTGCGGCGTGCGTTGGTATGGACCATCTGAGATCAATATCGTCATTCCCTCGCGCACGACGCTGGCTGTCGGAGGCGATGATATCCGACGCGCCCCGGCTCTCAAGCATCGCGCCGCATTGCCCGGCGGGAATTGGCCCTTCCTGCGCGGGCAGTGGGGCGACTTCACGCGGGATCAGGTCCACCTCTACTGGAGACGGCTTCGACAGGGCGGCGAACGCTGGGCCGGCAATCACACATTTCACCGGGAGACGGTCAAGGCCGTGTTCAACGATCCCGAGTACCAGTGCCAGAACCCGAGGGGCCGCGGCTCGCAACTCTGTTTCACGAGCCCCAAACTGGTCCGGCAGGTGGCGCAAATGGCCCGCGACTACTTCGACGGCAAAGGCGAGCTCCCCGCGGGCTGGAAGGCGTTGGGCGACTACTTTGCCATCGTGCCGGATGACAACATGAACCTCTGCAATTGCCGGGCGTGCGAGGTTCTGCTCCAGAAAGGATCCGCTCGCAAAACCGGGTTCTTCAGCAGCGGCGAAATGAGCGACTACTGGTTCTCCTTCGTGAACGGCGTCGCGCGCGAGGTGCGCGAGACACATCCGGATAAGTTCATCGCCACGCTGGCATACTGGGCTTACGCGTTGCCCCCGGATTTCAAGCTGGAACCGAATGTCTCGATCGCCCCCTGCCTACACACCTGCTACTATCCCGTCCACGGCGAGCTTCGGGAGAACGACCTGAAGCTCTACCGGCAATGGCAGGAGAAATCCACAGCACCAATGTTCCTCTGGGTGTACTACCATCATCCCATGGAGCCGGCCCTGATTGACCGCTGGAAGTGCTTCCCGCATGTCATGGCCCACGACACGGCCAAGGCCATGCGGATGTTCATCCGCGACGGGGTTCGGGGCATCTTCGAGTGCGGCGAGCAGGACCAGCTTGAGCAATACGTGATGGTCAAGGTGTGGGACGATCCCGATGTGGACGTGGATGGGCTGATGGACGAGTTCTTCCGCCTGTATTTTGGCGCGGCCGGCGAGCCGATGAAGCGGTTTTACCTGCGCCTGGAGGAGATCGCGTGTGATCCGACGAATTACCGGCCTCCCTATCGCCGCGGCGACGGCATTGAATGGAAGGCGGTCGCTTGGGAACGCTTGGGCACGGCGGAACGGATGGAGGAACTTGGGAACCTCATCTCTCAAGCTGAGAAACTCGCCGGAACGGAGACGGAAAAGCGACGAGTCGTCCTGTGGCGTAGCGCCATTTGGGAGTGGATGCACCAGGGCCGCGAGCAGCATCTGGCGACACAAAGACGCACGGAGCGGTAAGCCGCTCGGGCCGGGGCGTCAGGCGGTGGCCTGGGAGGCGTCGGAGTGGTTGTATTCCTGGCCTTTTTTCATGCCGGGGGGCATGGCCAGGCCGCCGGCGCCTTGCTTCTGCTTGAAGTCCACGATGATCTTGACGGCTTCGTCCGGGTCGTCGGCCACGGTGTAGACGCAGAGGTCTTCCGGGGAGATGAAGCCGTGCTCCTTGAGCATCTTCTCCTTCATCCAGCGGATCAGGCCGTCCCAGTACTCGCCGGCCATCAGGACCACCGGGAACTGGGCCTGCTTGAGCGTCTGGATCAGGACGGCGGACTCGAAGAACTCGTCCATCGTGCCGTACCCGCCGGGGAAGACGATGAACCCGTGCGCGTACTTCAGGAACATCACTTTTCGGACAAAGAAGTACCTGAAATGGAGGGACAGGTTCTGGTAGTCGTTGGGAGTCTGCTCCTGGGGCAGCTCGATGTTCAGGCCGATGCTGCGTCCGCCGGCCTGGACCGCTCCCTTGTTGGCGGCCTCCATGATGCCGTCGCCGCCGCCGGTGATGACGGCGAATCCCGCCTGGGCCAGCTTGCGGGCGGTGGTCTCCGCGAGCTCGTAGTACTTGTGCTTGCTGGAAACGCGTGCGGAGCCGAAGATGGAAACCGCCGGACCGACCGAGGCCAACTCCTGAAAGCCCTCCGTGAACTCGGCCATGACTCGAAAAATGCGCCATAGGTCCTTTACGGGTTTGTCAATGCCATCAACCACTTGCTTCAATCTCCTATATGATTGGCGGTCACCACAGGTCGGGGTTGTTTGCCGCGGGGCAGTGCCGTGCGATCGGGCACACGGGGCACTTGGGCTTCCGTGCGACACAGATGTTCCGGCCGTGGAAGATCAACAGATGACTGAACAGCGTCCAATCCTTTTTAGGGACTATATCGGCCAGATCGAACTCCAGCTTTACCGGATCGCTGTTTTCGGACAGTTGGAGCCGGCGGGACAGCCGGATCACGTGCGTGTCGCACATGATCGCGGGCCGGCCGAAGGCGTTGCCCAGAACGCAGTTAGCGGTCTTTCGGCCCACGCCCGGCAGGGTGACGAGTTCCTCCATCGTATCAGGGACCTTGCCGTCATACTCCTCGACAATCTTCTTCGTGGCCCCCTTGATGCTGACGGCCTTGTTGTGGTAGAACCCACAGGTCCGAATATCCTGCTCGATCTGCTTCAGGTCCGCCCTGGCCCAATCGGCCGCAGACTCGTATTTTTTGAACAAGCCCGGCGTGACCATGTTCACTCGCGCATCCGTGCACTGGGCCGACAAGATCGTCGCGATCAGAAGTTCCAGCGGATCACCGAAGTGCAGGGCTACGGTCGCCTGTGGGTAGGTCTTCTTCAGGATCGGCAGGATTTTCTTCACCCGCTCGGCAGCGGCCGCCTTATCAAAGGCGCCGGCCTTCTTCGTCTTGGATGTCTTTGCCATTCTAGAGCTTGGCCTCCGGGAGTCCGTTGAGGATCTGGATCAACTCTTCCTTGTCGAAGATTCCGCGCAGTTTCTTCAGGGAGCCGTCGTGCAGAAGAATGATACTGACCGGCACGTTGCCCGCCTCGCCGTACAGTTGCTTGAGGTCTTTCGTGGCCGGGTAGTCGATGAGCGTCGTATCGGCCTTGATGGACAGCACGTTCTTCTGCTGGATGCGCTTGGTGACCTCCGGGTCGTGATAGACCTTTCTCTCGACGACCTTGCAATTGGTGCACCAGTCGGCGGTGAATTTCAGCAGTACGGGCCGACCTTGCGAGACCGCCTCCTGGACGATGCCGGCATCGTAGGGTTGCCAGTCGGGGCCGCCCTCAGAGGGCTGTCCCCTCGCCGGCAGCAGCCAGAAGCCGGTCCCCACGGCGATCAGCAGGGCAATCCCGCGGATGGTCCACGTTCGCGGCGCCGGGGTCGAGAAACCGCTCCACTTGCCCCACATCCAGACGCAGAAGCTGAAAATCACGCCGTAGGTGAGCACGTTCAGGAGCCTGTCCTTGGGCAGCGCCGCCAGGGTGAGCTTGACGGCGATGAAGAACAGCAGAAAGCCGGTCGATTTCTTGAAGATCTCCATCCAGTACCCCGGCCGCGGCAGGCGGTTGAGTAGGGAGGGGACAAGGACGACCACGGCGTAGGGCATCGCCATGCCTGCGCCCATCAGGACAATCGCCGTGCTGCTGACGAGCAGCGGCTGGGTCTGTGCCCAGACCAGGACGAACCCGAGCAGGGCCCCGCTGCAGGGCGTGCTCAGGATCGCGGCGAAGAAACCCATGCCCGCGGAGCCGGCCATGTGATAGGCGGCACCCTCCCCGGCGGCGACCGAAGACGGCAGCGACAGCGTGATAACGTCGAGCATTGCCAGAGCGAAGAACACGATCGCCAGGAATAGCAAGATCACTGCGGCCGGATAGCGAAAGAGGCTGTTCAGATCGAGCACAGCGCCCGTGGTCACGTTGATGATCGCCGACACGAAGGCAAAGGCGGCGAAGAAAAAGATCACTCCCCCGCAGAAGGCCAGCCCCGATGCAATCCGCCGACCGCTCGAGTGGTCGGCCTGACCAATCAGCCGCATCATGATCAGCGGCAGGACCGGCAGCACGCAGGGCATGATGTTGATCGACAGGCCCGCCAGGATCGCCAGCAGGTAGTAGATGCCGGTGCTGCGCGGCGACCCCGACTGCCCGCCGGCGTTTGGCGTCGGGCTCCCCTCGACGGCATCGAGCGAGATCGGCCTCCAGGAGCCGATATCATTGAGGCTGACGGTCGTAGTCAGGGTTTTCTCGAAGGGGGGCAGGCACAACTGACTGGTGCAGGCGATACCCGCAATGCCGACCGTGACGTCGGCCTTCTGCCCCGCAGACCCGATAGACTCCTGCCGGATCGGGATGAATATGGTGAAATCGCCGCTGTACACCTGAATCTTGCCGAGGGCGGCATCGTTGTAGATCTTCCACTTCGGGAAGATGGCCGGATCGAAACGGAGAGTGTCCGAGGTCGCCTCGACTTTGAGCTTCAGGCCAGGCGCCGGCGCGGTCTCGTCGCTTGCGTAGAAGTGGAGATCGTTCGCGCCCTTGAAGACGACGGCCAGGCCCGGCCTGCCAGCCAGGCGGGCAGGCTCGATGTGTGCACGCGAGTACTGATTCTCATGCCGGACGATCTCGACGGCGTCCGTTCCCTGGGCCGTCCCGTCTGTAGCGAAGCCGAGCCTGCAGAGCAGAGCGACACTGATCGCGCATACGACAAGAGCAGTCCTTCCCCTCATTTCATATCCCAGGTAAACACCAGGAGGAAATCGTCAGTTGACCGGCTGCTTCTGCTCCTTCTTTTCGTCGGTCTTTGGATTCTCGCGCTTGGCCTGTTCGGCAGCCAGCAGGTCCCCAACCGTCGGCTTGTCCAACTCGCCGCCATCGAGAATGTGTTTGACATCTTCGGCATCCAGCGTCTCGTATTTGAGCAGGGCATGGGCGATTCGCTCCAGTCGGTCCTTGTTCATCTCGATCAGTTCCTTGGCGTCCTGGTAGGCGTCTCCCATGATCTGCTTGATTTCGGTATCGATGGCTTCCGCGGTCTTCTCGGAGTACTCCCGCTCGGGTTGCATGAAGGACAGTTCCCGCGTCGCGGCATCCGGCCCGTAGCTGATCGGGCCGAGCTGGTCGCTCATGCCCCAGGTCTGAACCATCTGCTTGGCGATCCTCGTCGCCTGCTCGATGTCGGACTGGGCGCCGCTGGAGATATCGTCGCAGAACAGCTCCTCCGCGATCCGGCCGGCGAAGCAGACCTGCAGCAGGGCGACGCAATATCGCCTCGTGAACATGGTGCGGTCCTTCTCGGGCAAGGCGAACGTGGCGCCGCCCATCGGGCCGCGGGGAATGATACTGACCTTGTGCAGGGGATCGGCGTCCTTCAGGAGCGACTGAACGAGCGTGTGGCCGGCCTCATGGAACGCCGTGATTTCGCGTTCCTTCCGGTCCACCACGCGGCTCTTCTTGGCGCGTCCCCAGCGGACCTTATCCCGGGCTTCCTCGAGGTCGGCCATCTCGATGAAGTCCTTGTTGGCCATCGTGGCCGCCAGGGCCGCCTCGTTGATGATCGCCGCCAGATCGGCCCCGCTGAACATCGGGGTGCCCCGGGCCATCCGTTCGAGATTGGCATCCGGGCCCAGCTTGACCTTGCGGGCGTGGATCTGCAGGATCTCCACTCGTCCCTTGATGTCCGGCAGGGGAACGACCACCTGCCGGTCGAATCTGCCGGGCCGGGTGAGAGCGCTGTCAAGGATGTCGGCCCGGTTGGTCGCCGCGATCACGATGACCTGGTCGTTCGTGTCGAAGCCGTCCATTTCCACCAGGATGGCGTTGAGGGTCTGCTCCCGCTCGTCGTGTCCGCCGCCGACGAAGCTGGCGCCTCGCTTGCGGCCGATGGCGTCGACCTCATCGAGAAAGATGATGCAGGGCGAATTGTCCTTGGCCTGCTTGAACAGGTCGCGGACACGGGAGGCGCCCACGCCGACGAACATCTCGACGAAGTCGCTGCCGGAGATGCTGAAGAACGGGACGTCCGCCTCGCCCGCGATGGTTTTGGCCAGCAGGGTTTTTCCGCAGCCGGGCGGCCCGATCAGCAGGACCCCGCGAGGGATTCGCCCGCCGAGCCGCTGGAACTTCCGGGGATTCTTCAGGAATTCGATGATCTCGGCGACCTCGTCCTTGGCCTCGTCAATCCCGGCAACGTCCTTGAAAGTCACCTTGATGCGGTCCTTGCCGTGTACGCGGTGGCGGCTGCGGCCGAACGACATGAGCATGCCGCCCGCACCGCCCCGCAGGTTCCGGGCGAAGAAAAAGTAAAAGAAGCCGACCAGAAGCAGCACCGGCAGCACCCAGTTCAGCAGCCAGATGATCCAGAACCGCTGCTGGGCGTACTCGATCTGGATCTGCAGACCTTTTTCCTTCGCGCTGGCAAGCGCCTCATTCAACTGCTCTTTGGCCCCGGTCTCCGGGCGGTAGTTGACCTTGAAAGACACGGTCCGCTTCTCCTGGGCCATCGGGGTGTTCTCCTTGAACTTGCCGACGATCTCAGAGTCCCCGATCTCGAGCCGCTCGATTTCCCCTTGCTCCAGATGCATGAGGAACTGGTCCCAGCGCAGGGTATTCGTAACGAGCCCCTGCTGGAGCATCATGACCGCGGTAAAGACGATGACCGCGATGATCAGCCAACTGAGAGGGCCCCTCCGGTAACTGGGCAGAGGAGGTCTCTTGCCCGGTCGCTTGTCGTTGTTGCGACGGTATTCATCTGCCCCGTTGTTTTCGCCGTTTCTCATGTCCTCGTATTCTAAGGCCGGCCTGTGATGTGAATGTCTGATCTGCGTGGCCGGTACACGCGTCTCCCACATGCTACCAATTGTTCTGCATTACCTCTACGATTTTCTGGGCCAGCTTGTTTGCCGCCAGGGTGGAAGCATAGGTAAAGTCCTGGCGGAGGAATTCCGAATAGCCGGCGGCGGCGGTTACCGACTGGTTATTCATCATCATCCTACCGGTCCTGATGTTCTTCCAATTGACCGTGGCGGTCAGGATGACCTCTTTTTCAAGGGCCTGGCCGGTCTGCCGCTCCAGCGTCAGGATCGACTCGGCAATTACGACTAGCTGGCCATCTATTATGCTGTCTGTGCGGTCTCTGTCCGATACGACCTTGTAGGGTGTATCGGACTCGATTCGCTTCGCTATGGCGTCCGAGAGCGTGTATTCGATTCCCCGGCGGAACGTGCGGTTGTCGAACATTTCGATGTAGACGCTTCTGACATCCTCCGGGAACAGCGACTTGTTCGTGTAGCCGCCGCAGCCGGCGAGACCCGTTGCCGCCAGCACAGCCAGTACGCAGCCAAGCCCAACCGCGCGCCGATCCGCCGTTCTGCAGGGATCATTTGCCACTGGCCTCTTCTCCTTTCGGGGTCTCTGCAATCGCCTGCCTGGCCATCTCGGCGGCCTCCGTCTTGGGCCAGTTCTGAATCACCATATCGAAATAGAGGTAGGCTGCCCGGTCCTTGCCGAGCCGCCGATAATACTGGCCGATCTTGAACTGCTTGTACGCCATGTCTTCATCGATCTGCTTGATCTTCGCCGGCACGTCATTCTGGGCGGCCTCGGCGGGGTACAACGCCAGGAACCTCTCATAGTACGTCTTGGCCGTCGTGAGTTTCGACGCATCGAAACGATGCCTCTTCGCCGGGTCGCGGCGGTTGTAGGCCAGGAAGTTGTCTTCCGCCATGCGGTATATGGCCCGCTTGCCGATGGGCCCCGTCTCCCAGTAAGAGGCGATTTCCGACCACTTGAGGTAGCCCTCCAGGTACTGCTCCGTCCGCTCGTAGTGCTCCGCGACGGCAACGGCCGCGTTCAGGCCGACGCTGTTGGGCTCGTCGATGCCGGCGCGGTCGCTGATCTTCTCCATGATCTCGACGCCCTCCGAGTAGCCGGAAATCTTGATGAAGCCCAGAATGGTCTTTTTGCGGCCTCCAAGGTAGGCCTGGGCTATGTCGTACTCCCGCTGCATGGCGGCGTCCGCGAACTCGCTGCCGGGGTAGCTCTTCAGGAGCTTCTCGTACTTGACCAGCGCCTTGCCATAGCGGTCCTTCCAATACCGCAGCTCGCCATCGACGAAGATGTCCAGATCGGGGCCGGCCCGATCCGGGAATTCCTCCTTGAGCTGCTTGACGATGTCCCTGGCGGCCCCGGCCTCGCCCTCCTGCACGAGCTTCTTGATCTCGGCGACGGCGTGGAGGTACTGCTCATCGGGTCCGGCGGTTGCCGACTCCCGTCGTTCCCCATTGTTGAGCCGCGACATCTCCGCTACGGCACTGTGACAGCATGAGAAGGCCACGCATACGGCCAACGCTGCGTATCGCATCCGGCATCCAGGCATTGCTCTTCCCGTCAAAGCACTATGGAAGCACCATTCCAGTTGGTGCTGGTTGTCACCGATTATAGCGGCTCGCCCGAGTATTGCAACGTGCACTTTCACAAGACGCAGGATCAGCCGTGCGGCGCATGAAAAAGCCGGGACAAGCGCAAGGCCCTGTCCCGGCTGCATCTGTTCATGGTTCTCTTTGACTAACCGCCGTTAGAGGTACTGGCGTCTCCGGAGCCAGCCCAGGAGGCCGGCGCCGATGCCGGCGAGCACCACGCCGGCCGGAGCGGGGACAACCGGCACACATTCCCACTGGTAGTTGACGGTGAGCAGTGCCCAATCCAGGATGACGCCCGACCCGGTCCATGTGCTGTCGATGTTCATCCACGCGTTCAGTACCCCGTCGGCCAGATAGGATTGCAGGAACGCCGGCGACAGGTTGAACGTGGTTGTGGTCCAGGTGTTGTTGCCCGGCGGTTGAGGCTGCAACGGACCGAGAAGAACGCCGTCCCCGTAGATCAGGGTCGGATCCTCGTCATTGACGCCCCAGGCGTGGACCTCCAATGACCCTGACACGAAACTGAATATCCCGGTGCCGGAGGGACAAGGATCCGGCACGTAGGTCACATCGTGGTCCCAGCCCCAGTCCTGATTCAGATACCGATACCACGGAGGCGTGTAGCCGGGGGGTATTGCTGCGGGCAGGAACCAGCTTGCCGTCGGGGGATCGGTAATGTTGTCGGCGGTGTCCATCACCGTATCCGGGAATACGGGCCCGGCATGTGTCACGCCCGCGGCCAGCAACGCAATGCTCACTAACACGATTTTTCTCATGACTCCTCCGTACTTCGCTTTTCTTCTCAATAGGCCCAGACGATCTCTGCCGCTGCGCACGGCGCCGGCGCACCGTGGCCGTGTGCAGTGAGGCCATTCTTTCGCTCAGTGAACCCACCCAATAATCAGTGAATGGTGTGACTCCTCCTCCCTGAGGCACCTTCGATTGTACGAATTATACCATTTTGCCCATCCCTTGTCAAGAGGGTTCTGAAACATACGCCATATTCACTCGGCAATCCAGATACCCCACACCTCCCAGGTTTGGCTTTGTTTCGCAGAACGCCACGCTTGTAGCGACGCGGTAGGGAAAGTGTGAAGTGTCAAGTTCGAAGTTTGAAGGCGGAAGACTCGACGCTTGGCCCCTCCCACTTGACACCTGAGACTTCAAACCTGAAAACTTCCTTCAAATTGGCTTTGTTTCTGCGATGCATAATCCATCCTTTTTCTCACAACCATCTTCCCGAACAGCAGTTAGCGTTCCCTCGGCCATCCGCCGATTGGCTTTGTTTCGCAAATTCCCTCCTCTGCTCCCGGTCAGCCTCCCCTGCAATTTGGGTTTGTTTCGCACGGCGGCACATGCTTGTCATTGCAGACGAGCCAAATCGCTCTCCCGCCCTTCAATCCGCAATCAGCAATCCGCAATCCCAGGGCTCCCGCCTCCGGAATTGGCTTTGTTTCGCGCGGCGGGGCGAGCGTCTCGCTCCGCCCTAGATTGTCGTGCCAGCCCCGGGCCCACAAATTGGCTTTGTTTCGCGCCGCATCCCACCACCTATTCCTGTCATTGCGAGGAGCGAAGCGACGAAACAATCTCGGCCGCGGCAAATTGGCTTTGTTTGGCACAGTCGGCCACCCTGCAAAGGCACAACATCTTGTTTCTCCGGCAAGTTCTCTGGCCGCAAACAGCGAGTCCTCACCATGGATGCACGTAGAAACAGCGAATTACGCAAATCACACGAATGAACGAGGAAAGATGGGCAAACCGAATTCGTGTCATCTGTGCGATTCGTGGTTGAAGAGCATTTTGGCTGCGCTTCATCCTTGGAGTCTCGTCCAGCCTGGCTCATTCCGGTTTCGAGCTTGTCTCGGATTTCGACATCAGGATTTCGGATCCATTCGGCTGCGCTCAGGAGAGCTTTTGTCGGCTCGCCGGGATTCCCTATTCAGTTGTGCCAATATCATACAAAGACATAGATTCCCTGTCAAGTGAAATCCCGGCGGCACGGCGGTCTTCTATCGGCCACTGATGGATGCGGCTAAAACCGTACTGGTCCTTGAAAGGGCCTTTGAGGGGATCAATTCGCCTTCTCAGACGCAGGATCTGAGTCCTCTGTTGGTGTGACCTGCTTGTCCGGATCGCGGCCCAGTACGAACCATCGCTCAAGGGCTTCCAGAACCTGCTGTCGGACACGCTGAGCGTCGGTCCGGTTTTCTTTTCCTGCTAATTGTTTTCCTGCTAATTGTCATCCGAGAACAGAGTAAGCTGTCGCACGGATTTAGTTTGTTCTTTCGCTCTTTTGACCTCAATCATGCCGGTAGTGCGCGCGGCCGCGCAGACTTCTCCCCAGCTTATGAAGTATTCATCAAAGTACTCAATTGGGTACTTGCTGAGGCGCTCCACCTCTGGCCGCGTTGGCAGTCTCCCCAATTCTCTTGCGATCCTCTTGACATCCATTTGGAGGACCTTTTTGGGTACTGCATAGGTCTGTTTCTTCAGGCGTGCAACGCGGCTGTTCTTCGCTTTGGGCGTTGCATTTGTCTTGCGGAACGGGTTTTCACCGCGGCGCAATTCGGCGTGCCGCCGTTCTGCGATGTCATGGTAGTATTTCGATAGTTCCATGCCGATGAACCGGCGTCCGAGTTGCTCGGCGCAAAGGGTCGTTGTGCCAACGCCATTGAAGGGGTCTAAGAGGCGCTCGCCGGGATAGGTGAAAAGAGCGATGAGCCGGCGCATGAGCGAGGGAGGCAACTGGCATGGATGATCGACGCGGTGGCAGTTGTGCTTCAGCCTGTGAATATCCCACCACAAGTCGGTTATTGGCGTTCTATCATTCTCATGCAATTGGCGTGATCTGATGCAGGTCTCGCGCAGACAATAGGATTCTTTCATGCTCAGGAGTTCTTCTCTCTCCTCAGGGGGTGCTTGTCCCTGAAGGCCGGGCAGCGCACGCGCGCCACCCTTAGAGAAACACAGAATCGCGTAGTGAGCGGGCATGATCATTCTTACCGGTAGGCTAAGACCCTCCCATGCGGTCCAGTACTGGAACCGCAGGATCTTGTCAAGGTGCGCAAAATGACGTATCGCCCAAAGTGGGATGTTGAGCACGGCGACCGTGCATCCCGGCTTCACCACGCGGGCAAGTTCTGAGAGCCATCTGTCGCACCATTCGAAATAGGTCTGGATCTCCAATGTGTCATGCCAGTTCTCGTACTTCTTCTTCAGATTGTACGGAGGGTCCGCGAAACAGAAATCGACGCTGTCGCTTTCAACATCAGCCAAGAGCTCTAAACAGTCACCTGTGCGAAGAATATGCGGCTCATCCGCGGCGGATTGCGAGCATTTCATGGTCCGGCCCAGACTCCCAGCGTCATTATCGCGTCGGTCTGTCTTCATGGCGCGACGAAGGTCCACGCAGCAAAGCTTCCTGAATGGCTCCGTGCCAAACACATCCGCCAATCTCTCTGCGATTTCATCGGGAAAAACCCCGTGCGGGTCGGGGCAGACGTCACGCCAGACATCCGACAGCAGGGTCCCGTACTCGTGATAGGTGTGCTTCTTTCCACCGTAGTCCTTCGTGGTCCTCTCGCAGAATGGACAGTAGGTATAGCCTATCCTCGTCTTGGTATGCCTCAGCGATTCTTTGTATCGCGTAAGTATGAGGAGTGCCGCGTGCTGCCGCCTCAACTCCCCGAGACCAGAGGAATCAGAGGCAACCTTCACAGCTATCCACAACTTGAAGTACACGTGTCCTTCCATCGCAAGGTAGAGCTTCGCGGCAGCATAGGGTGTCGTCAGGATTGCCACGGTTGTTTGCGGGCTAGCTCGCTTGGCAAAGTCCTCGAACGCGCTCTCCCAAGCGTTTGGTATCGTGGACGGGTCCTGTGCAGGATCAAAGGGACACGCAAAGAACCACGTCTCGTCTCCAGACGCGGCCACAGACGAAAGCCGGGCGGGCGACTCTATCTCCATCCGAGCAATCTTTAGTCTCGTGCTGTTCTCACTAAGATGAGCCATTCCGTGCCTGCCTCAAATGCATCCAAGCGTACTCCAATCTTACAGCGTTTTCAGAAACGCCGCAAGCTTGTCAATCTCAGCGTCTTTGAACGTCACGGTACAGTCGCTGTACCGGCAAATCGTTAGCAGGGCTGATTTCCGCTCGAAATTGCCTGCGCCATCGACTACGTATGCAATAGAATGGCCCCGCTTGTGGAGCAAGGTCTGCCGAGAGCGCGATTGTCCGGCTTTTCTCTCTATTGTGCTATTCGTCGTGACCTGAAAGCTCAACTCTATGGCACAATATGCGTTGGAGCGCGATTCCGCTACCATGTCGAAAGACATGTCCGTCCGACCCTCGTTCTGACTTATGCCCGGAATCGTCTTTCCCGAGAAATTCCAATCAGGGAGGAGACCCTGCAATCGCTCCTTAACGTACGCCTCAGCGAGATAGCCAAGAGCGTTTGCGGTCGCGCCTCCGGTGATCCTACTTACCCATATGTAGCGCTGGCGGACAAACACATCCAGTTCTTTCTTCTCTCCAAGGAGCGTCCCGATCATGCACTTCTCAGCAACCTCGGTCGGTATCCCTGGCTCTAATGATGCTCCTCCATGCATGATCAAAGTGATTACGTCTTCCATGGCATCACTTAGCACCACTGGCTGCTTGAGACTGACCCCCTCGACGCTGAGGGTCTTATTGCTCCACGGCGCCCGGCGGCCAAAGGTCTTGAATTCGTACTCATAATCCTCGCCATGCCATCTATATCGCATCTTCGTTCCTTGAAGACTGCTCGGGAGTTCTGTCTTCAGTCGCTTAAGGGGCTCGCCGCCAAGGTCAGATAGTACCATCAAGTGTTTCAGGAACAAGTTAGCGGGAAGTCCCTTCGTTTTCGGCAGTACCGCCTTCCACGCATCAGGTGCACTGTCCGCAACGTGAAGCAGGCTTATGAACTTGTCTTGCGTTCCGATGAGGCTCGGCATTACACTTGCATCCCGCTGACGTTCAAGGATTGCATCAGGCCACCAACATAAAGCCTCACTCCTCAGATCGCTATATTCCCTCGGTTGGGGCATCGGCGTCTCCTGTATCAGCCCGCATCTGCTCATACTCGAAACTCAACATCTTCGTAAGAATACGTGCATGCCGGTTCCGGTTCAAGCCCAAAGCCCCAACGGTGAGAGGAAAGTGGGCACTATGCATTTCAGGATTCTTAGGGGACTTCGGCAACACCATAGACGATCCGCAGTGACGCAGCAAAGGGGGCGGGAGAATGGAAGTGACAAGGGCAGGGTCTGCCCCACGAAGGCGGGGGATGGCCTTGCCACGCGGACTGGGGTGTTTTTGCTTTACGGATGGCGCCGGGGGGGATATATGTGGGCGGGTAGTAGGGGGTGGCTCCTACGAGTTGGGGTATGGGCATGAAGGAGGTTCTTATGAACTGGCGACTGATCCTGTCTGTGGGTGCTGTTTCTGTTCTTGTCGGGTTGTCGGGATGTGCGAGCCGGGGGGAGAGCCGGCCAGCCATGATCCAACCGGGGCTGCGGCGCATCAGCGTCGAGGAATATGTGGACAAGATGAAGGCGGGGTGGGTCGGCCAGATGGCCGGCGTAGGCTGGGGAGGCCCGACGGAGTTCCGCTACAAGGGCGTCATCATCCCGGAGGACAAGGTGCCCGAGTGGGAGCCGAAGCTCATCAACCAGTTCCAGCAGGATGACATCTACGTGGAGATGACGTTCCTGCGGACGCTGGAGCAGCATGGCTTCGGCGTTTCGATCCGGCAGGCCGGCATCGACTTCGCCAACAGCGGCTATCCCCTCTGGCACGCCAACAAGGCCGGACGGGACAATTTGCGGGCCGGCATCGCGCCCCCGGACTCAGGACATCCGCAGTTCAACAAGCACGCCGACGACATCGACTACCAGATCGAGGCCGATTACGCCGGCCTGATCTCGCCGGGCCTGCCCAACGTCGGCATCGAGCTGGGCGAGATCTTCGGACGCCTGATGAACTACGGCGACGGCCTGTACGGCGGCCAGTTCGTCGCCGGCATGTACGCCGAGGCCTTCTTCGAGAAGGATATTGTGAGGGTCGTCGAGGCGGGGCTGCGCTGCATCCCGCCGCAGAGCCAGTACCACGAGTGCATCCTCGACGTGCTCCGGTGGTACAGGGAGTATCCCAACGACTGGTCCAAGACCTGGCAACTGATCAACGAGAAATACCAGTTGAGCCCGCAAAACCGGCGGTTCTCGTGTACCGGTCCTGAGGATGAGTTCAATATCGACGCCAAGATCAATGGTGCGTACATCGTCATGGGTCTGCTGTACGGCGGGAGCGACCCGGACAAGACGATCGTCATCTCGACGCGGTGCGGCCTGGATTCCGACTGCAACCCGTCCAACGCCGGCGGCGTCCTGTTCACGACCATCGGGTTCAAGAATCTGCCCGAGAAGTTCGCCAGTGCCCTGGACCCCACGGGCAAATTCAGCCACACGCCGTATGATTTCCCGACGGTGATTGGCGTCTGCGAGAAGCTGGCACGCCAGGCCGTGATCAACTGCGGTGGCAAAATCGTGACTGACAAACAGGGCAAAGAGTATTTCGTGATCCCCAGGCAAAGGCCACGTCCCAGTGCGCTGGAGCAGTGCTGGACTCCGGGGGCGCCGGCGTTCAGCAAGTACACGGAACAGGAAATGGCCCAGATCACGGCCGACGCCGGCAAGGACCTTTCCAAGGTCATGGCGAAGTTCGCGCCGGACTGGAAGGTAGCCAAGTGCGGCGAGGAGATGGACCCCGGACTGAAAGAGGAGGTTCGAGGCAAGAAGAACGTGCTGGTGACCCATCCTCTGAGCGAGACCGTCGGCTGCGTGCTCAGCCGGACCGTCGAGCTGCCTGCCAATCAGGTCAGCACGCTGAGAATGGTGGTAGGGCATGACCCCCGCGGCGACTGGGACCTGATCGTCAAAGCCAACGGCCGGCAACTGCTCCGCAAGACCATCGGCCCGGACACCTGCACTCTGGGCTGGACCGAGGTGACGGTCGATCTCTCGCCTTATTCCGCCCAGACGGTCAAGCTGGAGCTGGTCAACGAGCCCACAGGCTGGCGCTTCGAGGCCGCCCACTGGGCCGAAATCACCCTCCAAAGCCGGTAGACAGGACAGTGGCTTGGTACAGAACAGGGGGAACGAAGGTAGGAAGTGAAGAAGGTAGGAAGGTCGGACGGGCTGTCTTTGCCTCTTACCTTCCTACCTTCTTACGTTCCTGCCTTCGCCTGCGATCTACGCGAACTGAGAACAGCTTTGACAAAGGCATAGTCTCCTGATAGGATCGGATACTGTTACCGGGGCGATCCCGGCAAGTGATGCACTTTGGAGTTGGGAACACGGACATGTCAGGCAACCTGGATCGACGTGAATTCTTGAAAACCTCCCTTGTTGGCTCTGCGGCGGCTCTTTCGGCCCTCAGTCTGGAGGAGCAGGCCCTTTTGGGGGCGATGAAGGATTCGGCCAAGCCGGCGGCAGGCGAGGGTGTGCAGGGTCTGCCGGCGGGCAAGATCGGGAACCTGAGGATCAGCCGGCTCATCTGCGGCGGTAATCTGATCGGCGGCTGGGCGCACAGCCGGGACCTGATCTACGTCTCGCCGCTGCTGAAGCACTATTTCACCGATGAAAAGATCATCGAGACCCTCGAACTCTGCGAGCAGAACGGCGTCAACACGATCATCACGGGCACCAACTCCGCCGCGGTGCTCAGGAAATACTGGGACGAGCGGGGCGGCAAGATCCAGTGGCTGGCGCAGTGCGTGCCCCAGGCGAACGACCTCGAAACCGACGTCAAGAAGGCCATTGACGGCGGGGCGGCAGGCGCGTTCCTGATTGGCAACGTCGGCGACGAGTGGTCCCGGGCGGGGAAGGCCGATCTGATCGGCAAGTTCCTCGACTTCGTCAAGAGCCAGGGCGTCGTCACCGGCGTGGGCGGGCACAACCTCGGTACGCCCGTGCTGTGCGAGGAGCACAAACTCCCGGCCGATTTCTACATGAAGACCCATCACAGCACCGAGTACTGGTCCAAGCGCCGGCCGAACCAGGACAAGGACGTGATCGACAACTACGCCGTCGACAACTACTGGGACAAGGAACCCGACAAGACGGCGGACTTCATGGCGAAGGTCGAGAAACCCTGGATCGCGTACAAAGTTTTGGCCGCCGGGGCGATTTCGCCGAATGACGGATTCAAGCATGCGTTCAGGAATGGCGCCGACTTCCTCTGCGTCGGCATGTTCGATTTCCAGGTCCGAGAGGACGTAATCATCGCGAAGAATATCCTGTCCGGCGAGGTCGGCAGAACGCGCCCGTGGCGGTCGTAGATTTGTGAGCTTTATTGAGAAGGAGTGGGTTATGTCGGGCAGTCAAGTGAATCGACGCGGATTCATCAAGGGATCGGTGGCGGCATCGGCAGGTGTTGCGCTTGGGCTGAGCAGCTTCGAGGAGCAGAACCTGCTGGCGAAGATGGCGGAGGGCGGCAGCGCCAAGTCGGGCGATGAGAAGCCCAAGACCTCGGATAGCAAGATGCCTTGCGGCAAGATCAAGAACCTGACGGTCAGCCGGATCTTCTGCGGCGGCAACCTCATCGGCGGCTGGGCCCACAGCCGCGACCTGATGTACGTCAGCTCGCTCGTCAAGGCCTACCATACCGATGAAAAGGTGCTCCAAACGCTCGAGCTGGCCGAGGAACGCGGGATCAATGCAATTCTGACGAATCCCGTGTCCGACAGGGTGATCAACCGCTACTGGAACGAGCGGGGCGGCAAGATCCAGTGGATCTCCGACTGTGCCTGGGGCAAGGATATCAAGGAAGGCATCAAGCGGTCCGTCGATAACGGGGCCCACGCCGTCTACGTGCAGGGCGGCATTGCCGACCAGGCCGTCCGCGACGGCAAAACGGCGGCCATCGGCGAGGCGCTGGATTATATCAAGCAGTTCAATGTGCCCGGCGGGCTTGGCGCACACGATCTGGAGACGATCAAGGCCTGCGTGAAGGCCGGTTTCCAGCCGGATTTCTGGGTCAAGACGCTCCACCCGGACAACTACTGGTCCGCCACGCCCGAAGAGAACCGCAAGGCATTCGACGTGGTCGGGCCGGCCAGCAGCGATCATGGCCAGTACCACGACAACATGTACTGCCGCAATCCCCAGGAAACCATCGAGTACATGGCGACCCTCAAGCAGCCGTGGATCGCGTTCAAAGTCCTGGCCGCCGGAGCAGTCCGGCCGCAGGAAGGCTTCAAGTTCGCTTTCGAAGGCGGCGCGGACTTCCTCTGCGTCGGCATGTTCGATTTCCAGGTGCGCGAGGACGCGATCATCGCGCAAAACATCCTCGCAGGCGACATCAAGCGTTCCCGGCCCTGGTGCGTGTAAAAGGCCTTCGGCCTCATCGTCTTAGCCCGACTTCGCGGATTCGCCGTCGGGGATCTCATAGCCCCAGTTGCTTCACTTCGTTCGGCATGACAAATGAGGGCTACTCCCCCATGAAATGCAGTCGCACCCAGGGATCGTGCTCGTGTGGGATTTCCCTTGCATGGGAAAGGGAACTTGACGACAATGATTCCCGGTCGCACGGGAGAATACCGGCTTGCAGCCTCTCTCGAATTCAGGGAACAGGCAGTGAAGGGATTTCATCGCATCTTGGCAATCGCGGTTGTGCTGTGCATGGCGACGGCGAACACCGGCGTCCTGCACGCGGCACATCTGCACCAGCACGGCGATCATAAGCATGCCTGCGATGGAGGTCGTTCAGGCCGGGGACAGCATCCTGGCGATGAGCACAACCCCCACAAGTGCGCCTTGTGCGTTCATTTCGCGTCTGCCAAGACGATCGCGTCCGATTCGGGAAGTCCTCTCTGTTTGAGTTTGACGGAGACAGAGGAACCGCTCTCATTCCGTGCGACGGTCCTTCAAAGCGTTTCTCTGTCCTCGCTGGCGCCCCGCGCCCCTCCGCATATCTCCTAACCAGCCTTGCGAGTGTAAACGCTGATTATTCAAGGAAATCCCAAAGCTGATTTGCTTGAATAATATAGGCCCAACTTCCATTTTGCAGAACTCCACATTGAACCTGGGGAGACAGATATATGCAGGTACAATGGGCCAAATTCGTCTGCTGTCTTGTAGTCGCACCATTCTGGGCCGGCGCCAGTTCCGCAGGACAGGGGGCCGCGGCGGAGAGTGAACAGCAGTCCCTGCACCAGCGGATCGCCGAGCTTCAGCAGAGAATCGAGGACGCAAATGACAAGCACACGGCGGATATCGAAAGGCTCAGACAGGAAATCGACGCCTTGACGCAAGAGCCAAATGAGGCCCCGTCCGCGGCGATGCAAAATGAGTATGAAGGACGCTCCCCGCGGCGGATGCTCCAGAGTTTCAATCCGGACATTTCCGCCATAGGCGACGTTCTCTTTCACGCCGGAGAGAATGAGGAAGGCGTCGAGAAGAACCAGTTTCAGTTCCGGGAGTTGGAGTTGGCCTTCGCAGCGGCGGTGGACCCCTATGGACGAGCGGATTTCTTCGTCTCTATTGAAGAGGAAGACGGAGAATTCGGCATTGACGTTGAAGAGGGATACTTCACGTTCGATACACTCCCGCACGATCTCAAGGCCCGTGCGGGCAAATTTTATTCCTTCTTTGGAAAAGCCAACCTGTTTCATACTCACGCCATGCCCTGGGTGGACCGTCCTCTGGTCATCAGACATTTCTTCGGGGAAGAAGGGATGACGGAGCCGGGAGCGGAACTGTCGTGGCTCGTGCCCAATCCGTGGGAGAGCTACATGGAACTCACCGGGCAGTTGCAGAGCAATAGGAATGAGGCGAGTTTCGCCGGAGACGAGGGCGACGAGTTGATGTATGTCACGCACTTGAAGAACTTCTTCGACATCAACCGGCAGTCCACGATCGAGGTCGGCGGCAGCTTTGCCGCTGGAGAAAACACCGGCACAAGTCCGAGTCATCAGACGTACCTGGAAGGACTGGACCTGACCTACAAATGGCGGCCGGCCGAGCAGGGCCTGTATAAGTCGCTCGCCTGGATGAACGAACTCCTGCTCAGCCAGAGGGAGCAAGGCGAAGGTGACACGGTGGACTCATACGGGTTGTACAGCTCCCTGGAATACCAATTCGAGAGGAGATGGAGTATTTTCGGGCGATATGACTACGCGCAGTTTCCGGAGGATAGCGAGTCGCGCGAGAGCGCCTACACGGCGGGCCTGACCTTTCGCCAAAGTGAATACGCCTTCTGGCGCGTGCAGTACACGCATGCAGATGGAGGCGGAGACCTGACATGGGGCAGCAGGGACGAATTCTTTGTGCAACTGAACTTCGGGATCGGGCCGCACCGGGCCCACCAATATTGAAAGGCGATATAGACCATGAACAGCAATTCGATAATCGGATTCACGCGGATCGTTCTTGCATCGTGTCTGGGGCTGGGTGGTGTCGTGCCTGGCACGCCAGGTGACTGCCGGGCGAAAGACAAACTCAACGTCATGACCACAACCACAAACCTCGAATCCATTGCTGAGGCAGTCGGAGGCGAGCACGTGAACGTCTCTTCCCTCGCCAGCGGCAGCGAAGACCCCCATTTTGTCCAAGCCAAACCGAGTTACATGGTGAAGACCCGCAGCGCCGACCTTTGGGTGAGAGTCGGTCTGGAGCTGGAGATTGGCTATGAGGAATTGATCATTGCCGGCTCCCGCAATCCGCGAATCCGCGTCGGCTCGCCCGGGCATCTGGATGCCTCTGAGGGCGTTAAGCCTCTGGAGGTTCCCAGCGGAAAGGTAAGCCGCGCCATGGGCGACGTGCACCCTTCGGGCAACCCCCACTATTGGCTCGACCCGTATAATGGCAGAATCATCGCCCGAAATATCTGCCGGCGTCTCAAGCAACTCGACGCCGAGCACGCCGCCGATTACGACCGCAATCTGGCGGCATTTCTTCTGAAGCTGGACAGTGCCATGTTCGGCGGCAAGCTGGTGGAGACGGTGGGCGGCGAGAAGCTGTGGAAGATGCAATCGGACGGCGCCCTCGACCGCTTCCTCAAGGATCAGACGTTCTCACTGGGCGGCTGGCTTGCCAAACTCAAGCCCTTTGAGCGTGCCAAGATCGTCACGTACCATCGCAGTTGGTCCTATTTCGCTCATCGCTTCAACCTCCAAATCGTCGGGGAACTGGAGCCTAAACCAGGGATTCCGCCAGGCCCCAGCCACGTCCTGGAAGTGATGAACACCATGAAATCGGAGAAGGTGGGCGTGATTCTGATGGAGCCTTTTTATAACCGCGCCGATGCCGAGGTGGTGGCCAAGAAGACGGGGGCAAGAGTCGTTGTGGCCGCCGCTGCCGTGAACGGCCGGCAGGAAGCGGATAGTTACATAGCTATGCTTGACAATGCAGTCGCGCGGCTGAGCAGTGCGTTGGGCGAGGTGCCGAAATGAATGGTTTGCTGGAGCTTCTGCTGATTCCCTTCGTGGCGTGCCTCGTGCTCACCGGCATCCACTGCTATTTGGGCATTCACATCGTCTCACGCGGGGTCATCTTCGTGGACCTGGCGCTGGCGCAGGTCGCCGCACTCGGCAGTGCCGTCGCGCTGCTGTTCGGGTATGAGTTGAGCAGCGTGCAAGCGTACTTGATGTCCCTGGGCTTCACGTTTGTGGGCGCCGCGGTATTTGCCCTGGGACGAATGCGAGACAAGTCCGTCCCCCAGGAGGCGATCATCGGCATCGTGTACGCCGTGAGTTCCGCCGTCGCGATTCTCGTTCTCGACAGGGCCCCGCACGGCGAGGAGGCGATCAAGACCATGCTGGTCGGGAGCATTCTCTTTGCCACCTGGCCTCAAGTGGGGAAAATCGCTGTTCTCTACCTCGCTGTCGGAATACTGCACTTCCTGCTGCGCAAACGATTCCTGTTGATCTCCATGAATCCCTCGCTGGCCCGGCAAGAGGGCCTGTGGATTCGTTTCTGGGACTTCATCTTCTACGTCACCTTCGGGCTCATCGTGACCAGCTCCGTGCGCATCGCCGGCGTGCTGTTGGTCTTCAGTTACCTGGTGGTGCCGGCGGTGTGCGCCATGTTCTTCGTCCAGAGCGTATCCCGTCGCCTGCTGATGGGCTGGGCGCTGGGATTCGTCGCGAGCGTCCTGGGACTCTACGCCTCCGCGCAATGGGACTTCCCGACCGGCGCGTCCATCGTAGCCGTGTTCGGCGTTCTGCTGGCCCTCTGTGCGACGGCAAAAGGCGTGATGACCGCGGCAACGGACTGAGCCCAATCGCTGGGCCGCACGAGTCAGTCGCACATGCGTTGGAGACGCACATACAAGAGAATGGCAATCTCGACGGGCAGATGTTATCCTCTAAGGGACATGTGTCCGTCTCCGGACAAGTCGTCAGATGCTTGATGCGCAGGCCTGGACATCTGTGCAATGGGAGAACGACGTATGGGAATGATAAACAAAATCCTGTATCCGACGGATTTCTCGGAGCGATCACTGGCGGCGCTTCCGCTGGCCGTGGATCTCGCCCAGCGTTACGGCGCCGAGCTGCATTGTCTGCACGTGGTAGACGTGCCGGACGGTTTCATTCTGGAGGACGGCTACATGCTGTCCCTGACGACCGAGTATCAGCCGGACTACGGCAAGCTCAAGGAGGCCGCCGAATCGCAAATCGAGCGATTTGTCGCGCAGCATGTGCCGGACCGTCGGGACTCGATCAAGAAAGCCGTCGTCATGGGCAAACCCTTTGCCGAGATCATTCGCTATGCTCGCGAGCAGAACATCGACCTGATCGTGCTGGGCACGCACGGGCGCTCCGCTCTCGGCTCCATGCTGCTGGGCAACGTCGTGGAAAAAGTCGTGCGCAAGGCCCCCTGCGCCGTGCTGACCGTACGCCACCCCGAGCATCGGTACGAGGCCCCTTGATTGCACTTGAGGTGTCGCGGCTGTTGACTCACCCGCGGGGAAGTGCTATCATACAGGGACAAGGAACAAGGTCGAAGGTGACATATTGGCGAGGTAAGGGGCCGGCGTATGAGCGGCGTTCGACATCCTGTGGCGGTAGTGTTGGCGGTCGGGCTGTGGGTCAACGTGGCGGCGGGGCGGTGGGGTCGGCCGGACTACCTTCCGGTGGAACGGCTGATTGACAACGCGACGACCTATATTCGGGAGCATCCGAACGACGCCAGCGGCTACTACACGCTCGCTCGAATCCATTACCTGGCCTTTATGAACAAGTCATTCCTCGTCGGCGCCTTCGGCACCGGTGCGTCGGTTCATCCGATCGAGTTCTGGTGGTGGGAGAATTACCTGGCGGACGCCCGGTTGCAGGAGGCTCAGCGGCTGGCATTGGTGGAGTCCGGATATGCCTCGACACAGGAAGTGCCGTCGGGGAAATGGCAGGAATTCTGGGCAAGGGTCTGGGCCATTGAGGATGAGTTGGAGGCGAAAGACTGGCAGCCGCCACAGCCGACGGAGGAGCAACTCGTTGGGCACGCCGGTGCGGCACAATGGAACTTCTACAAGGCCATCGCGCTGGATCCGAACAACGCTCTGTACTATTTGGGACAAGCCAGCCTGGGCGAGCAGTACCTTGAATTTCTCCAGGAGAAGAGCCCGGCCTCCGTGCCGCCCGCGATCAATGCCTTGATGCTCGATGGAATCAGACAGACCTATCTGTGGGCTTACGAGCTGGCCCTCGACGAGGACTTGGCGCGCAAGTACCTGCCGGTGGAAGGACTGCGAGGCCTGATCAGCCATGAAGCAGGCAGCGCCTATGTCCGGCTGTGGGAGGCCGAGGGCCAGATTCCTGCGGACGTGCAGGAGAAGCTCACGGCCATCAAGGCCAACCTGAAGACTCTCGAAGCTCTGCCCCGTGGGGCGATCACCCCCATCATATTCAGCATGGAGGCGAGACCCTCGCTTGCGGAACTTCTGGCGCCCGAGCAGGTGGTGCGATTTGACTTGGACGGCGACGGCGTCGTGGAGGAGCGTCCGTGGGTCAAGCCGACGACCGGCCTGCTCGCCTGAGACGGCGATAGGGATGGACGCATCACGTCAGGGCGCGAGCTGTTCGGCTCCGTGACCTGGTGGCTGTTCTTCTCGAACGGCTATCGGGCGATGGATATGCTGGATGACAACCGCGACGGCTTATTGACAGTAGGGGAGTTGAAGGGCATCTGCGTCTGGTTCGACCGCGATTCCGACGGTCAGTCCGATGATGGTGAAGTCGTTTCCGTGGAGAGCCTTGGCATTGCAGCGATCTCGACCCGGCCGACCGGCCGCGATGGGCGGTCGCCAATGCACAACGCGGGCATCCGCTTCAAGGACGGCCGAACCGTGCCCACGTACGATTGGATCGCTCCATCGGCACAGCGTTCGCAGAAGATGCAGCCTTGATAACCCCGGTACGGAAGGACGAACCTGCTACGCTGATTTCTTCTCTTTTGCCGGCGTTTCGGATTTGGGGGCCGGCGTCGAGGCGGTCTCGGTCTTGGCTTCCTTCTTATCAGCAGCCTTTTCCGTGCCGCCGTCCGTTTCCTTCTTGGCGGCCGTCTTGTAGCTTTCGCTGCGGTAATCGGTGCAGTAGAAGCCGGAGCCTTTGAAGATGATTCCCGCTCCGGTGCCGATCAGCCGCTTGAGCGAAGTCCGGCCGCACGCGGGGCACTTTCGCGTCGGCTTGGCCGTGATGCTCTGAAAAGCCTCGAACTTGTGACTGCAATGCTCACAAGCGTATGCGTAGGTAGGCATATCGTCGATACTCCGTGCTTCTGTCGCGTTCCGCAGCGAGGCTCGGGCAGCCGAGATCGCCGTCGCGGAAGCCTGCTGCTCTGCACGCTATTTCACGTGTTGCCCTTCCCTGGGGTATCCTCGTTCGGCTCCTGATTCTGCGGTTGGGACGGCTGCGTGGCCGCCGCCTTGCTGACGACGACGCGGCTCGGCCGCAGGATGCGGTCACTGGTCCGGTAGCCCTTCTGGATTTCCTCGAGGACGACCTCGACCGGCTTGCCGGGCGCTTCCCTGACCATCACGGCCTCATGACGCATCGGGTCAAACGGCTCGCCCAGCGCGTGCATCTGCTCGACGCCGTGCGATTTGAGAATGTCCAGCATATGGCCGTAGATGATCTCAACGCCCTGGACCATGGCGCTCGTGCTTTCCGCCGAATGCGCCTTGAGCAAATGGTCCATGTTGTCCAGAATGGGCAGAAGCGACCGGATGACCTTCTCCTTCTCATAGGCCACGGAGTCGCTGACCTGCTTCGGGACCCGCTTCTGGAAATTCGCGTAATCGGCGCTGACTCGCTGCAATCGGCCGAACAGCTCGTCCCGTTCCCTCTGGATGCTCTCCAGTTCCTGCCGCAGCTTGTTCGACTCCTCATCGGGAGCCTTGGCTTCTTCCTTCTCCTGCTGGGGCTCTTCGATTTTTGTCTCCTCGTCAGTCATGAGTGATTACCAAAATGTCGTTTCAGTTTTTCGAAGAAACTCGTCGATTTCGGAGAGACGGTCTTGTTCTCCGTTTTGGCAAACTCCCTGAGCAACTCCTCTTGCCGTTCATTGAGGTTGGTCGGGATCTCGACGGTGACCTGGACCAACTGATCTCCGACCCGCCCGTTGCGGACATCGGGCAGCCCCTGTCCGCGGATACGGAAAATGCTGCCGTACTGCGTTCCCGGCGGGACTCTGAGCTGCTTCGTCCCGTCGAGGCTCGGCACTTCGATCGAGGCCCCGAGCGCCGCTTGCGTGCAACTGATCGGGACGACCGCGATCAAATCATTGCCGTCGCGTTCGAGAAACTCGTGCGGCTTAACCTTTACGTAGCAATACAGGTCGCCGTTCGGTCCGCCGTCCTGGCCCGGCTCGCCCTCGCCGGCGACGCGGATGCCCTGGCCCTCATGTACGCCGGGCGGGATGCGAATCGTGACCGTGCGTTTCTTGGGCACGCGCCCGCTGCCTTTGCACTTGGGGCAGGGGTTCATGATCACGCGGCCAGTGCCCTGGCACTGGGGGCAGGTGGAAACCATCTGAAAGAACCCGCCGCCTTTGGCGACCTGGCCGCTGCCGCTGCAGAGCGGGCATCGGGACGGCTGGCTGCCCGGCGCTGCGCCGCTGCCGTTACATTCCGGACAGCGGTCCTGCCGCGTAAACTCGATCGTCTTCTCCGTGCCGTGCGCTACTTCGTCGAGCGTCAGCTCGACGCCGGTTTCCAGGTCGTATCCCCGCGCGGGTCCGCCCCGGCGGCCGCCGCGACGACCGCCTCCGCCAAAGACGCTTCCGAAGAAATCGTCGAAGCCGAACATGCTGAAGATGTCCTCGACGTTCATCCGCGAGAAGTCATGCATGCCGGCTCCGCGGAGCCCTTCATGGCCGTACTGATCGTACTGCTTGCGCTTCTCCGGGTCGCTCAACACCTCGTACGCTTCGGCACACTCCTTGAACTTCGCCTCGGCCGCCTTGTCGCCGGGGTTCTTGTCCGGATGGTACTTGATCGCCATACGGCGATAGGCGCGCTTGATCTCGTCGGCCGAGGCGCTTTTCTCCACGCCCAGGACCTCGTAGTAGTCGCGTTTGGCCATACTACCTGACAGAGCCGGGCACCGGCTCCTGCTCATCCTCTTCTTTCAGTTCGGTGACCAGCACGTTCGTGGTGAGCATCAACCCGGCCACCGATGCGGCCATTTGCAGGGCCGTGCGGGCGACTTTGGCCGGATCGACAATGCCGGCCTTGAACATATCCACGTACTCGCCCACGTTGGCGTCGTATCCGATGTTCTTGTCTTTCTCCAGCTTTTCCAGCAACTCGGCCACGATGACTTCACCCTGCTGGCCGGAGTTGTCGCCGATCTGCGTGGTCGGGGCCTTCAAGGCGTTCAGGATGATATCGAACCCGACCTTCTCATCGCCCTTGGCTTTGGTCCGGGCCTTCTCGACTTCCTTGATCGCCCGCAGGAAGATGACGCCGCCGCCGGGGACGATGCCCTCGGCCGCCGCGGCACGAGTGGCGTGCAGCGCGTCGTCCAGCAGGTCCTTGCGCTCCTTCATCTCCGTCTCGGTCGGTGCGCCGGCCTTGATGACCGCCACGCCGCCCGTCAGCTTCGCCAGACGCTCCTGCAGCTTCTCCCGGTCGTAATCGCTGGTCGTCTTCTCGATCTGCGCGCGGATCTGGTCGCAGCGGGACTGGGTGTCCTTCTTCTTGCCGGCGCCCTCGATGATCGTCGTATTGTCCTTATCGACGACGATCTTTTTGGCCTGGCCCAACTGGGACAGCTCGATGCCCTCGAGCTTGATGCCGAGATCTTCGGTGATGACCTGGCCGCCGGTGAGGATGCCGATGTCCTGGAGCATGGCCTTGCGCCGGTCGCCGAAGCCGGGCGCCTTGACGGCACAGACCTTCAGCACGCCCTGCAGGCGGTTGATGACGAGCGCCGCCAGGGCTTCGCCCTCGACGTCCTCGGCGATGACCAGCAGAGGCCGGCCCATGTGCACGATCTTCTCCAGCAGAGGAATGAACTCCCGCACGCTCGAGATCTTCTTCTCGTGCAGCAGGATGTAAGCGTCCTCGAAGACGGTCTCCAGCGTTTCGGGGTTCGTCACGAAGTAGGGCGAGATGTACCCGCGGTCGAACTGCATGCCCTCGACGACGGTCAGCTCGGTCTCCAGGCCCTTGCCTTCCTCGATCTCGATGACGCCTTCCTTGCCGACGGCGTCCATGGCGTCGGCGAGAATCTTGCCGACGGTCGGATCGTTATGGGCGCTGACCGTGGCCACCTTGGCGATATCGCTGTGGCCCTTCACCGGAACGCTGACGCTCTTGATGAACTCGGTGGCCAGCTCGGCGGCCTTGGCGATACCCCTTTGGATGGACATGGGGTTGACCCCGGCCACCACGTACTTCATGCCCTCCAGGTAGATGGCCTCGGCCAGAACGATCGAGGTCGTCGTCCCGTCGCCCACGATGTCCGAGGTCTTGCTGGCGACCTCGTTGACCATTTTGGCGCCCATGTTGCGGAACGGCTCGGGCAGCTCGATCTCTTTACTGACCGAGACACCGTCTTTGGTTACCTTCGGGGAGCCCCAACTTTTGTGCAGTATGACGTTACGGCCGGTGGGCCCGAGCGTTACCTTGACCGCGGCGGCCAACTGCTTGAGGCCGTCGCGCAGCTCGGCGCGTGCCGCATCATCAAACATCAATTGCTTTGCCATTTTCGATTCCCTCTAAAGATTCCTGTCTCCCGGCCGGCCGGGATGGGTTCCATTTGCCTCCGACGCTACTTCTCGATGACCCCGAGAAGATCGCTCTCGCGAACGATGACGTACTTCTGGCCGTCGATCTCGATCTCGTTGCCCATGTATTTGCCATAGACGACCTCGTCGTCCTTCTTGACGGACATGGGGACTCGCTTGCCGTCGTCATCGACTTTGCCCGGCCCGACCCACAGGATCTTGCCGATCTGCGGTTTCTCCTTGGCTGTGTCCGGCAGGAAGATGCCCCCGGCGGTCTTCGCTTGAGCCTCTGACGGCTTGATCACTACTCTGTCATCCAACGGTCTGAGTTCCATGTTTGCGTACTCCTTCTCCAGCAAATGTTGAACACAACTCCTATCTGTTGTTCATTACGAGCACAATCACGCTATCGATGGAATCCGGCGCCGCGTTCGGCACGGAGATGATCACCTTGTCTTGGCCGCCGCTCACAGGCAGGCCGGCGCGTTTCTTGTCGGCCAGCAGGTAGGCCTTGGCGGCCTGGACACCGGCCAGCGGCACTTCGAGCTTGCCGTCCGCGGGCCAGTTGAACACGTGCAGGTAGAGCTTGTTGCCCTTGGCCGTGCACCGGCCCCACGCGGGTTTGCCAATCGGGCTGGCGGCGGCGCCGTAGATGCTCTGGCTATTGACGGCCATCCAGTTGCCGATCTCCTCGAGCCGCCGCTCGATGGGTCTGGGGAACAGGCCCTCGGGCGTCGGGCCGACGTTGAGCAGGAGATTGCCGCCCTTGCTGGCGATATCGGCGAGGTTGCGGATCAGTTCCTCGGTGGGCTTCCAGTTCTCGTCGTAGGACTTGTAGCCCCAGGTGTCGTTGATGGTCATGCAGGTTTCCCAATCCACGCCGGGCAGTCCGGTGGGGGGAATCTGCTGTTCCGGCGTGCCGAAGTCGCCGGCGTACTCGTCACTCTTGCTCAGGCCCTCCATGCCCTTGCGGCCCTTGCCCACGCGGTTGTTGATGATGATCGAAGGCCGCAGGCCGCGGATGTAGGCGTACATGTCTTTGCCCTTCGGCTCGGTCCAGTCCCTGATCCATTCGCCGTCGAACCACATCACGCCCAGCGGGCCGTAGTTGGCCAGCAGCTCGGCAATCTGCGGCTTGAGATAAGTGTCCACATAGCGGTCAAAATTCGGATTGGACTGTTTCGTGTCGTTGTAATTCGGGTAGAAGGGGGCCTGGGCATCCGGATGGTGCCAGTCCATAATCGAGTGGTAGAAGCAGAGCTTCACGCCGTGCTTTTTGCAGGCCACGGACAGCTCCTTGAGGATGTCACGCTTGAATGGTGTGGCGTCCATGATGTCGTAGTTCGTGACCTTCGAATCCCACAGGCAAAAGCCGTCGTGATGCTTGCTCGTGATCACGATGTACTTCATGCCCGCGTACTTGGCCATGCGCACCCACTGGTCCGCGTCGAACCCGATGGGGTTGAACTGCTCGGCGTACTTCTCATACTCCTTGACGGGGACCTTGCCGTTGTTCATGATCCACTCGCCGATGCCGTCCACGCGCTTGCCGTCGTGCGTGCCGGCGGGCACGGCGTACAGGCCCCAGTGGATGAACATCCCGAACCGGGCGTCGCGCCACCAAGCCATCCGCTCGTCTTTCGTCAGCTCCTTCTTCGATGTTGAATCGCTTCGCATATTCCGGCTGCAGCTCATCGCCAACAGTCCCAGCAGTGCGGCCAGCGCCGTCACCACAATCACAATCCATTGTCTGCCGTGCTTTCTTCTCATAATCCACTCCACAGGCTGTGATGATCTCTCCATGTCAAATCGTGGTCAGTTGGCCACGTCGGGTTTGCCTTCGATCTCCAGTACGACAACAGTGTTGATCGGGTCGGGCATCTTCTGGGGGACGGCCACCGTGACCTGCTCGTCGCCCTGCGTGACCTGGCAGGGCTGGTCGTTGGCGGTCAGCAGGTATGCCTTGACGACCTTGTTCCGCAGGCCGGGCACGAGCAGCCGGCCGTCGCTCGGCCAATTGAACACGTGCAGGTACAGCTTGCCGCCCTTGGCGGTGCAGCGGCCCCAGGGCGTCTTCGCGAACGGGCCGGCGGTCGTCCCATAGATGCTCTCGCCATTGACGCTCATCCACTTGCCGACCTCGCGAAGCGTGCGGACCGAGCCTTCGGGGATGGTCCCCTCGGCGGTCGGGCCGACGTTGAGCAGGTAGTTGCCGCCTTTGCCCACGATATCGGCGAGATTGCGGATGATCGTTTCGGGCGATTTCCAGTTGTCATCGTACTTGTTGTAACCCCAGTGATCGTTCAGGGTCATGCACACTTCGAAGAGGTTCTTGGGCGCCTCGCCCGGGATGCGCTGCTCCGGCGTGCCGTAATCGGCGGGCAACCCGAGCCGGTTATTCACCAGGCACATCGGCTGAGCCTCGCGGATCATGTCGATGATCTCCTGGGCGTGGACCAGCTCTGCCATCGGCTGGCCGCGGAACGACCCGCCGCCGTCGAACCAAAGGATCCCGATGGGACCGTAGTTGCTCAGCAGCTCGCGGACCTGGTCCTTCATGTAGGCGACGTACTTCTCCAGGTCGGCGGTTGGGTTCGGATTGCCGTGCCAGCCCCGCTGGGAGTACTTCGCCGGAAATTCCGGGTGATGCCAGTCCACAACCGAGTGGTAGAAGCAGAACTTCAGGCCCGCCTGGTTGCACGCGGAGGCCAGCTCCTTCATCGGATCGCGCCCGAAGGGCGTCGCCTGCATGATGTCATAATCCGTCAGCTTGCTGTCGTACATGCAGAACCCGTCGTGGTGCTTGCTCGTGATCACGAGGTACTTCATGCCGGCATCTTTGGCGAGCTGGACCCATTCCTGGGCGTTGAACTTCACCGGGTTGAACTGCGTGGCGAACTTCTCATACTCGGCCGATGGGATCTTGCCCGTGAGCATGATCCATTCCGCGTGGTTCTTGCCTTCCTTCCACTCGCCGGCGGGCGCCGAGTAGATGCCCCAGTGGATGAAGAGGCCGAACTTGTCCTGCCGGAACCATTCGGTCCGCTTCTCCTGGCTTGGGGCATCCTGCGCCTGTACTGGTACTGCGGCCGAGATCAGCATCGCCCACGCGAGGGCACTGCCGAGCAGGCCTGCCGGTGCGAACCGCCGGGATGTCCGGCTATGGATCTCACGCTGTCGCATGCACATTACATCATGTCCATGTCTTCGCCCATGCCGTGCCCGTGCGGGCCGCCGGGCATCTGCTCTTTGGACTTGGGTTTCTCGGTGACCAGGCAATCGGTGGTCAGCAGCAGCCCCGCAATGCTCACGGCGTTCTGCAGGGCGATCCGCGTCACCTTCGCCGGGTCGATCACGCCCGCCGCCACGAGGTCCTCGTACGTATCCGTGTTCGCGTTGTACCCGAAACCGCCCGTGCCCTCGGCCACCTTGTTGACTACCAGGTTGGCCGTTGCGCCGGCGTTGTGTGCAATGTAGTAGCAGGGCATTCGCAGGGCCTTGGCGAGAATCTCGGCCCCGGTCTTCTCGTCGCCGTGCAGCTTGACCGACCTGGCCGTGTCGATGCACCGAATCAGGGCCACGCCGCCGCCCGGCACGATCCCTTCCTCGATCGCCGCTCGGGTCGCGTGCAAGGCGTCCTCGATCCGTGCCTTTTTCTCTTTCATCTCCGTCTCGCTGGCGGCCCCGACATTGATCTGGGCGACGCCGCCGGTCAGCTTGGCCAGGCGTTCCTGGAGCTTCTCGCGGTCGTAGTCGCTCGTGGTGGTTTCGATTTCGTCCTTGATCTGCTTGATCCGGCCGTTGATCGCCTGCTGGCTGCCTGCGCCCTCGACGATTGTCGTGTTGTCGTTGTCGATAGTGATTTTCCGGGCCTGGCCGAGTTGTGAGATACTGACCTTGTCGATCTCGATTCCGAGGTCCTTGAAGATGGGCTCGGCCCCGGTGAGGACGGCGATATCCTGGAGCATGGCCTTTCGGCGGTCGCCGTAGCCGGGGGCCTTCACGGCCGCGACCTTCAGAATCCCCTTGAGCTTGTTGACGACCAACGTCGCAAGCACCTCGCTCTCGACGTCCTCGGCGATGATCAGCAGCGCTCGCTTCGATTGAGCGACCTTCTCCAGCAGCGGGATCAGCCTGGCCACGTTACTGATCTTCTCCTCGTGCACGAGGATGAGGGGCCTGTCCAGCTCGCAGACCATCTTGTCCGGGTCGGTGACGAAGTGCGGCGACAGGTAGCCCCGGTCGAACTGCATGCCCTCGACGAACTCGACCGTGGTCTCGAAGCTCTTGCCCTCCTCGACGGTGATCACGCCGTCTTTGCCGACCCGCTGGAATGCGTCGGCCATGATCTTGCCGATCTCGCGGTCGTTGTTGGCGGAGACGGACGCGATGTTGATGATGTCGTTGGCCTTGGTGATGTCCACGGGCTTGGCGAGCGAGGCGAGCTTGTCGGTGACGGCCTTGGCCGCCGCCTCCATGCCGCGCTTCAACGCCATCGCATCGGCGCCCGCCGTCAGGTTCTTGTAAGCCTCCTTGAACAGGGCCTCGGTCAGCACGGTGGCGGTGGTCGTCCCATCGCCGGCGACCTTGGAAGTCTTGCTCGCCGCCTGCTTTACGAGCTTTGCCCCGAGGTTCTCCGCCTTATTTTTCAGTTCGATCTCGTCGGCGACGGTGACGCCGTCCTTGGTTACGGTCGGGCCGCCCCAGCTCTTATCGATGACGGCATTGCGGCCGCGGGGGCCGAGCGTCGCTTTGACCGCCGCCGCCAGCTTCTCCACCCCGGCTAACAGGCTGGCTCGGGCATCCGCTTGAAACGCCAATTCTTTCACTGCCATAATTGCGTGCCTCCTTAAAACTGCATGCGTTACGAACGTTTTTTGTCAATGAATGATCGCATAAAGACTGGTACCCTGCAAAAAATGTACCAGAGGCCCATCTTACCGGTCCAATTTGCCCAGGCAATCCATAAATCCATGTATCTGCATCACTTAGCGGGATTCCAGATTTCACCGCTGCCCTGTGCATTACCCCCGCGCCCACCGGCAGGGTGCCAATTCCGGCAGCAGTGCTCGCTATGTGCGTCAACTTGACAGCCACTTGCTTTGCCTCATCTTCCTGCGTCTTCGTGATCGAACGGAAGTGAAGCGCCCCCCCCGGTCTTGGATCGACAGGCTTTCGCATAAGACGGGTCGTTTCATGCTTGCATGACGGTAATTCTACCCTATAATAGTCTTACGTGATGTCGGCGCACGCGGCGTGTATTTCCGTCATCAAACGAAGGATCGCTGGAGAGATAGCGTGAGCGGCGATAGCGTCCCAACAGGGATGGTGCTGGATAGGCTTCCACCAGAAGTGAGAACAGTGCTTTCCCAATCCTACAGCAGCGCTTGTGGAAATGGAAAATGGCTTGAGACTGGACGTGTGCATGGGGGGGATGCGCGCGACCTCCTTCGCAAGATTGAGCCGAATTCTGTGGCTGTGAGCGTGTGGTCTCCGCCTTATTTCGTTGGAAAGAGCTATGAAACGCATTTGACTTTTGATGATTGGCAGGGCCTCCTGCGCGATGTCATCGCACTCCATCTGCCTATCATCAAGCCGGGCGGTTTCCTGGTGATAAACATAGCGGATATCCTCTGCTTCAAGGATTCCTCTATGCCTCGCATACAAGCAGATGCCGTGCATAGAAAGAAATGCCGCGTGACGCGTCAAGATGTCTTGAAAGCGATGGCCGACCATCCGCGATACAATCGCTATGATATCGCGCGACTGCTGAAGTGCAGTGAACAAACCGTGGACCGGCGCCTCAATGGGAATAACATACGTGGAGGCAAGCACGATACTCAGACGAGAGTCAAGATAGTAGGTGGGTTAGTAGAGCAGTGGGCTCTCGATGCGGGCTTCTACACTTATGACAGACGTATTTGGGCGAAGGACCCGGCGTGGGAGAACTCTCGTTGGGCGAGTCTCTCTTATCGCGCCGTTGATGAGTTCGAGTACATCTACTTCTTCTGGAAACCTGGGATTACGAAATATGACAGACAGAGGCTTAGCGCGAAAGAGTGGAAAGAGTGGGGTTCGCGAGGAGTATGGACATTTCCTTCAGTTCGCTCCAATGATGATCACGAGGCGAAGTTCCCATTCGAGCTCCCGTGGCGGGTGATACGGCTGCTGACTGACCCGGGCGACACAGTCCTCGATTGCTTCATGGGGAGCGGGACCACCGGTGCAGCCGCGACCAGAGCAGGCCGACAGTACATCGGCATTGAAATAGAAGAAGAATACGCGGCTCTGGCACGCAGGCGAATAGCGTCGGAAGGGTCCAGGTTATGCTGATAGACCCACGCGACCTGTCACAGGATTTGCCCAAATTAGAGGAAATCGAAGAAGCGTCCTGTCGTTCTCGTGAGGTTTCGCGAGTTTCGAATGGCTGAACATGAAATGGCGTCTCACTCTTGCGCGTAGCGGCGACTCAAAGGAGACTGTTGTGCGTGCCAGGTTCACGAAGCTGACTGCATTTCTGGTCGTTGCAGGCATTGCCGGCCTTGCGGCTCCCGCCTCGGCCACGGATGTTGTGGTCGATGGGGCCAAGCGGTATCAGACGATGGAGGGGTTCGGCACGTGCCTTATCGCATGGGTCGGTCGATTCCGCGAACTCTATCGCACAGAGGAATTCCAGAGAATCTACGTCGAAGGCGTCGGCTGCAACATGCTTCGCGTGAACATGTGGGGCCCGACCTTCGAGAAGCCGACGGAGGATTGGACCCAGATCCGCCACGAGGATTTCAACATGAGCGCCGATGGCGGCCGACCGCAGATCTTCATCGACTTCGGCCGGGGCATCCGCACGATCGACCCGAACATCAAGATCATCGGGACGGTCTGGAGTCCGCCCGCCTGGATGAAGGTCAACAAATCCATCACTGACACCAAGTCCAGCGCCGTCCGCGCCGGCGGCTACGGCTCAAACAACAATCGCGTGGACCCACAATACTTCCAGCACTTCTGCAAGTGGATGGTGGAGTACGTGAAGCTCCACGACAAGCAGGGCGTCCCGTTCTATGCCGTCAGTCCCGGCAACGAGGTCCAGTTCTCCCAGTCGTTCGAGAGTTGTGTCTGGGACGGCAAGGACTTCGCCGCCATCGTCGTCATGCTCCGCGAGATGCTTGATGCGGAGGGCTACGGCCACGTCAAAATCTTCGGCCCCGAGACGATGACCAGTCATCTCTACGAAGGCGGCACGGGCTCCTACATCAAAGCTGTGCGGGACAATCCCAAGGCCCTGGAAGCCCTCGGCGTCTTCGCCACCCACGGCTATGAGGACGGGGTCAAGCCGGAGATGTCCGCCAACTCGTCCCGCCAGTTCTGGGAGCTGATCAAGGACACCGGCAAGCCCTTCTGGATCACGGAGGGCGGCACCGGCGACCACGACTGGCCCGCCCCTATTCACAAGGGTATCGGCAACGCTCTCCACAATGCTCTGGTGGCCGGCAACTGCTCGGCCTTCGTGCCCTGGCAGATCACGGAAGGCCGCAAGAGCATCCACGCCCTGATGGCGATGAGCACGTACACGCCGAAGACCTACACGGCGATGCACTACACGAAGTTCATCCGCCCCGGCGCCCGGCGCATCGACGCCGAGCCCGGCTTCGCCGCCGTCCAGGTCGGCGCGTTCCTCCACGAGAAGAATGGCGACCTGACCGTCGTAGCTCTCAATCCCACCGACCAGAACCAGACCCTGAACCTCTCCTTCCGCAATCTCGAAGGCCTCGCCTCGCTGAAGGCGTATCGCACGTCCGCCTCCGAGAATCTGGCGGCGGTGGGGGAGGTCCCCGTCAAGGACGGCAACGCCGCCTTTGAGATGACCCCCCAAAGCATCGTCACGTTTTCAGGCAGAATCCATCCTTGACATGAGGGCGTCATTTGCCCAGCAGGCGCCGCCGGAAGGATTTTCGCCTCTGGTAGGCGAAGATGCGTTCTTCTCTGAAGCGCCTGTTGATGGTCTTCGGTCCGCAGCGACCCCAGGAGAAGCTGTCGCCGGTCTTGACGCTGCCACCCGGCCGTGCAATAAGCCCCGAGATTTCGCTACTCGCAAGGGGCCGGGGGCTGCTTTGCCCTGAAGCCGGCATCGTGGCAGGCGTTCCTGGCTCATCCGCTGAACGTGGAGTCCATGCGGGGATGCTACTGGTCTCTCGGCAAGGAGATGGCTGAATCGGCGCAGTCAGCGGAAGAGCTTCACATGGAAGCAGTTGAATGCCTACCTGGCCCATTACCCGCTGCCGCGTCCGCGTATCGTGTGCCGAATGAAAGGTGTGCACGGCACACCCTACGAACGGAATCCGCCGGTGCATTCCGGCCGGACCCAATCCACTTCCCGGCGCAGGATTTCCGTTGCGTTGGCGCCGGGACACGCCTAACCTTTGGATGTTTCCGGACTTGCCGCTTGGCCGGCAAGCGGAGTCACGATGAACGAAAGGAGGATCAGACCGTATGCAGGTCGCCCCAGGGAACTACAAGCCAATCATGCTTGCCACAATCCTCGTGTGCGCCGGGACGGTGTCTCATGCCCGGAGCAACAGCCTGGTCCGCGAGAATTCCGCCATTTCGGTGTCCGTCAGCACGGCGGATGGGACACTATCCATTCTGGACAAGAGGACAAACGCACGCTGGGAGCAGAAGGCGGTGGCGCAGGGCGCAATCACAGGGGGTACCGCCGGCGACAAGGGCATGGAAGCCATCTGGCGGGATACGAGCCTCGGCATGGATGTCAAGGTTCGAATCGAGCTGGACGGGGACAGGCCGGAATTCACTGTCGCCCTGTCTGCCCAGGGCGATCTCAGACGCCCGCTTCGCTATCCCCATCCCTTCGTCAGCCAAGCCGGGACATACCTTGTCGTTCCCATGAACGAGGGGATTTCCTATCCGGTTGATGACACGACGGTCGGAACCCAACGGCTCATCGCCTATGGCGGGCACGGCATCTGCATGCCCTTCTGGGGCGTCACCGACGACCGGCGGGGATACATGGCTATCATCGAGACTGCCGACGATGCGGCAATTCAGATCGCTCGAACCGACGGCAAACTCTGCATTGCACCCGAATGGGACGCCCAAAAGGGGCAATTCGGCTACGCTCGCAAGGTGCGTTACATCTTCTTCGACGAAGGCGGCCACGTGGCTATGTGCAAGCGGTACCGGTCGTACGCACAACAAGCCGGCCTGCTCAAGACGCTTGCGGACAAACGTGCCCAGAATCCGAACGTGGATCTGCTGATCGGGGCGGTCAATGTCTGGTACTGGGACAAAGACCCGCTTGGCATGGTGCGCGAGATGAAGTCCCGCGGTATCGAGAGAATCCTGTGGAGCAATCGGGCGAACCCGGAGATCATCCAAGCGATGAACGATCTGGGCGGCGTTTTGAGCAGCCGGTATGACATCTACCAGGACCTGATGGACCCGAACGTCGTCAAGGAGCAGCTTCGCAGCGTGCACCCCGACTGGACCCAGGCGGCGTGGCCGGCGGATATCATGCTCGACGCCAAAGGCGAGCCGCGGAAGGGTTGGGAGGTCAGAGGCAAAGACGGCAAGATGTACCCGTGCGCCGTTCTCTGCGACAAACAGGCCCTTAAGTACGCTCGCGAGCGTGTCCCCGCCGAGCTGAAGACCCATCCCTATCGCTGCCGGTTCATCGACACGACAACGGCTTCGCCCTGGCGGGAGTGCTACCACCCGGACCATCCGATGACCCGCAGCGAGAGCCGGCACTGGAAGATGGAGTTGTTGCGTTACATGTCGCAGGACGTGCACCTCGTGACCGGCAGCGAGACGGGCCACGATGCCGCCGTGCCGTATGTCCACTACTTTGAGGGCATGCTCAGCCTTGGGCCCTACCGAGTCCCCGATGCGGGACGGCAGATGCAGAAGATCTGGCAGGAGGTCCCGGAACGCATCGCCAAGTACCAGCTCGGTCACAACTACCGCCTGCCCCTCTGGGAGCTGGTGTACCATGATTGCGTCGTGGCACAGTGGTACTGGGGCGACTACAACAACAAGCTGCCCGCCCTTTGGGACAAACGCGACCTCTTCAATCTTCTCTATGGCACGCCGCCGATGTTCATGTTCTCGCGGGAATTCTGGGAGCAGAACAAGGACCGCTTCGTGCGAAGCTACAAAGACACCTGCACGGTCGCCCGGGCCGTCGGCTACAGTGAGATGGTCGATCATTCCTTCCTGACCGGCGATAAGAGCGTGCAGCAGACCCGTTTCGCCAACGGCGTCGTTGTCACCGTCAACTTCGGCGATAAGCCTCTCACACTCCCCGACGGCAGTGAGGTAGCCCCGATGAAATATCGCGTCACCGGGCCGTGACTTCTACGCGGAAACGTTCACGGTCCCAACCAAGGCTGTCAGTGACAGACTTGGGAAACTGCCATGCCGATGCGTTCTGCCCATGCAGCGTGACCGTCGTGCGCTCGGCCGCCATGGCTACCGTCTGCGGCGTGTCGACGCAGCGCAAGACGTTGAGCAGAATCGGCCCATCACTATGAGTCTGCGGCAGATCAGTCAAATCAAGGCTCGCTATCGTTGGCTCAAACAGCGACGCGTACAGAGCGACACCGGCCATATTCCCGCTGCCGGCAATCACAGGCGAAAGCTCTCTCGTCGCGTCCATCTGCTTGAGTGCCTGGATCGCCCGGCGTACATCCCAGACGCGCATGCCGTCGAGCGTCTGGCCGAGCAGCATGAAACGCCGCAGGATTTGTGTTTGCTTTCGCTCGTCGCCGCTCCATGCCGCCGGCCCAACTCCCCGCGGGCAGACGTATGCAGCTATGACCCTGTTCGTCTTGAGTTCATCCCGCAAACGCTCGAAGGCGCCGGGTTTCGCATCAGGCAAAGCATACCCGGCCAGTTCACTCTCGAACGTCGCCCTCATCGCCGCCAACCAATCGGTACAGTCCGAGTCGCCGAGCACGTTTAGTGTGAGTCGGCTCGGCTGGGTTGGTCCCACAGGCTCGACGAGGAACAGACGCAGTCGCACGTGCGGCTGACTGGTGAAATCGAACGCCGCGAGACGAACGCCCTCTTCTTCCACCGAGAACGCGTGATCGACCTGAAGCGGCCCGGCCTCCTCATCGTTTGGCCAGCCGCGAAAAACCTTTTCCCGCAGGGCTTTCATCCACCCATCCCGCATTGCGGTCCAGTGCTCCTTCGATTGCGGCATCATGCACTGCGACGCCTGGGGGACAAACGTCTCCTGAATCCGCGTGTTGATCTGGTCGGAGGGCAACTCGGCAAAGACCCGCAACTGCTGCGGCTCAAAGAGCGGCACGGCGGCGTCGCTGATTTGCGGGTCCTCGCCCTTAAGGAAACGGTTGAACCAGACAAAGGCGTGAATCCGCAGTTCCTGGGTGTCCTTATGTGGACCCTCGGTGATCTGCAATCCGAGGTTCTTCTCGGCGCCGTAGAGTTTGTAGATCCTGCGGACCTTCTCATGGACGCGCAGGACGCCGTCGAGCGGAAAGATGCTGTCCTTGTCGCTGTTGGAGATCAGCAGCGGCCTCGGGGCCACAAGGGCGGCAACCATCGGGTAGTCCCATCGATACGTGTTGGTGATGAACATGCAATCACAATGTCCCTCGACGCAGCCATCGACAACGTGGTTTTGCAGATCGGTGATGCCTGCGACGGGCACGGCGGCCTTGATCCGGTCGTCGATGGCGGCGATCCACCAGCTATACGCCCCGCCGCCGGAGCGGCCGGTCACGCCAATGCGATTCGGGTCGACTTCTTTGCGAGTCTGTAAGTAATCGAGCGCCCGTACGCAATTCCACGCCTCGACGCCCGCCGGCGTATAGCCCCGGCTGTTCCACCACCACATCTTGTAACGGTACGTGCCGTGATGGATGCCCTCGATCTCGCCAAGCTGAAGGGTATCGATCGTGAGGCAGACGTACCCATGCCGGGCAAACCACTCCCCGTGGTGCTGATAGGATACCTTGCAGCCGTAGCTGACGCCGTCCTTTTTGACGGCCCCGTGGCCACAGACATAGAGGATCGCGGGAGCAGGTCGATCCAGGTTCTTCGGGACATACAAATTGCCCGTGACGTACAGCCCCGGCATCGACTGGAAATGCAGATTCTCGACGGTGAATTGCTCGTGTTCGACGGTCCCGGTGACGGTGGCCTTGAGCGGCGTCTTTTCCGGCCAAGGATCGAGCCCGAGCATCTCAAGCAACTGCTGCCTGTACATGCCCCGCCTGGCGGTCCAGTCTTCCAAGCTGGTGACGTCGTTCAGACAGCGATCCTGGAGCTTCTGCGTCTCGCTCTTGAAATAGTCAGCGAGCATGCGATCCGCTTCCTCCGCACGGACAACAGAGCCGAGGATCGTCCACACGACGAAAGTCACGGCAAATGGTCGAACGGAGAATACGGACCTCACACTGCCTCCGGAACGACAAACGGCTCGCGATAGGTCCCGCGGACGAGCTTGTTCGCCTCTTCCGCGAAATCGCCCGTGAAGCGTTCTGCCTGCGGATCCATGGTCAACCAGCGGCCGAGGACGCGCGGCGTCAGCTTCACGTCGACGCCGTTGAGCAGCAGGTGATCCTGGACTCGCTCGAACGCCTCCGCAAGGTCATGGTTGCCGCCGATTCGTTCCGTAATCTCCGCTCGGGATGCCGTCTCTCCGAGGCGGTAGGAGATATTACCCATGTGACACAGGGCGCTGGAGAGGTGTCCTTCGAGGACATCGGCGTTCAGGTCGCTCACCTTGCGGCTGCGCACGGCCTTGATGAAGTTCTCGTGGTGGCCGGCGCCTTCCGTCAGTTTGAACTGCTTGATCCTCGTGCCGCTGTTGTCGTAGGCCCAGCCGCCCGCGAGGTAGCCGTTCTCGCAGTGCACGACGATGCCATCCCGAATCCCGCGGTACTCATCCATCGCTTTCTCCCCTTTCTCGTGAGGCAGGCCGCGAACCTCGAAGAGGATCGGGACGGGCTTGTAGTCCAGGAACACGACTATGGTGTTGGGCGTCACGCCGTCATCGACGTACCCAAATCGCCCGCCGAAGCTCAGCACGCGGGGCGCCAGCTCGTTCTTACCGACGACCCAGCGGCAGACGTCGATGTAGTGAATGCCGTTATTGCCGAAGTCGCCGTCGCCGGTCGGCCAGACCCAGTGCCAATCGTAGTGCAGGCTCTTTCGCGTCAGCGGCGACATCGGGCTCGGACCACACCACAGGTTATAATCGACGGACTCCGGCACCGGCTGGGGCCCATCGACCTTGCCGACGCTGTCTCGACGCACGTACACGAGCCCGCGAACCAGTCTGACTGCGCCCAGATTGCCCTGTTTGACGAACTCGATGGCCTCCCGCAGCCCCTCGTCCGAGCGGCGTTGCGTGCCGCTTTGCACGATGCGATCGTACTTGCGGGCCGCCTCGACCATCCGCCGTCCTTCCCAGATATTGTGCGAGACGGGCTTCTCGACGTACACGTCCTTGCCCGCCTGGCAGGCCCAGACGGTGACGAGTGCGTGCCAGTGGTTCGGCGTGGCGGTGATCACCGCATCGATGCTCTTGTCTTCGAGCAGCTTGCGGTAGTCCACGTACGTGTCCACCTTCGCGCCGCGGTCGGTGAACTTCTTCTGCTCCCGTTCCAGGAAACTCTTGTCGGCGTCGCAGATGGCGACGACCCGCACGCCGGAGATCGCGCGGAACCAGTTGATGTGATTGCTGCCCTGGCTGCGGATGCCCACGACCGCGACCCGAATGTCATCATTGGCTCCTCGCGCACGAGCGAACGGGACCGTCAACGACGCCCCGGCCGCTACCGACATCTTCACAAAATCGCGACGATTCATATGCCTGCCCTCATGCAAACGATCTCACGTAGTCGCCGCCATGGTAGCAGACTCGCGCAGGACTGTCAAAGGCCATCTCGCGATCACGGGGCAAACGCAGAGTCGCTTGGCAGACCACGTATATGTCGTTGCGAGAATCGCGGCGAGGAAGCAATCTAAACTCTCAGCATGGGAGATTGCTTCACTTCGCTCGCAATGACATAAGGGGCGCCGGGTCCCAATGACATAAGGGGCGCTGGGTGGCAGCGGCAGGCGCAGCTTGCCGATGGCCGTCTTGGAATGCGGTGCAGCCATCGCCAAGGCCTTCGGCCTTGACGCTGCCACCCAGAGTTTAGAGACGTGGGGCGTGGGTAGGTGAGCATCAACGATTGCCGGGTGCGGGCCCCTCGTGCGGGACCGGGGACTCGACATTGGGCTCGCCGGGAGCGCCCCGGCGGAAGCCGAATCGGCCGCCGGGTCCGGGTCCGCGGCCAGGGCCTGGCCCCGGGCCCACACCGATATGCGGAGGACCGCCGCCATGCCGGAACGGGCCCGGGAGGCCCTGCATGTACCGCTGCCACGACTGCTGCTGGTTCTCATCCAGCACCGGCAACACTTCCTCGTTCATTGCCTTCAACTCTTCGACGATCTGTCCGCGGCTATCTGCCCATATCCCATGAAGCCGGCCCATGTGCTGCTGGAGAATCGGCTCCATCTGTTGTATCTGCTCAGTGGAAAGATGCAGGCGAGGCGTAATGCCGGCAATCACGTCTCTCACAACTTCCTCCACCGGAACGGGAGGCGGTCCTCCCCACGGGCTGCGTCCAATCGCTAGCAAGGTGGCCGAGGCCCCGGTGAGCATGCCGGCCAAAAGGATGATCAATCCGAAGAAGGCCATTCGCCAGCGGTGCAGCCGGCGGAGCAGGACCATCGGGCTGTCGGGACTCTCGTGTTGATTCATTTCGCTGCCCATGAAATCGCCTCTGCAATCTGGCTCAGCGGTCCGGCGGATCTCGTGTAGAGCATGAATGCGACCGCCGCCGCAGGTACGGCCACGGCGGAGGACACTGCGGCCAGCCACATCCAGAACCGCTCCGCGACACCCAGCGGCTCGACCGGACCGGCCGTGAGCATCTGAAGAACGCTCTGTGCCACGTCCACCTTCGGCGGCCTCTCGGCCCGTGCCCGCGCCGCCAAACGTTCAATCTTCTGTTCCCAGTTCATTGGATCAACTCCGTTCCGCTTCGCTTGACCAGGTTCTGTAGTCTTTTCTTCGCACGCAACGTCTGGACTTTGACCATTGCCTTCGTCCAGCCTATCCGTTGAGCCGTTTCCGCAACGTCACATTGATCCAGGTACCGAAGCGTCAGCACCAGTCGATCACGCGGCGGCAATTGCTCGAAGAGATTGTACAGGAGCATAGCCGCATCCTCAGGCTCAAGTGCGCTGCTGATGCCGTCGTCCTCGGTGGCCTTGTCCCATTTCGCAAGGCTAAAAGGCTCGGCTTTCCTGCGGCGGGCCTTCTCCTTCCAGTATCGGTATCCGACACGGGTCGCAATGCGCGCCAGCCAGTGCTGAAACGGCGCCTTTCTGCGATACGTGCCCAGGCCCAGGTAGGCCTCTACGAACACGTCCTGCACAAGCTCTTCATGGTCGCGGCGGTCGCGACTGAACCGCCAGAGGATCCCGGCGACATAGTCCTGATGCCGCTCGACGAGCCGTCGATAGGCGTCGGGGTCGCCCCCTCGGGTCCGCTCCACGTCGTCCAGGTCGTCCGTGCTCGCAGCCGCCGCCAGACCCTGCGGCTGCGCATACGCCGCATCCGCCAGGGCTCGCACCGCTTCCGCAATGAGAGCCTCAACGAATGTTGCAGCATCCGGCAGTAGATGACTGGCGCCGACCATATCGTAAAGGACTACCCGCACACGCGATTCTCAGCAAGGCAATTCCGCCGCCTTGCGTCCCAGATTGACTTGCACACAACGCATGGCGGCCTCGCCAGAACTACTCTGTTCGGGCGAGGCCGTGCCGCACATTTCGATCACCGACTACCGATCATTGACCCTCCGATTGCGGGGCGCCTCTCCTGCTGTCGCGGAAGGCCTGAAGCTCTTCCAGTGTCAGCTTGCCATCCTTGTCGGTATCGGCTGCCTTGAACATTTCCTCGACCGGCAGCGGACCGCCACCGAAACCCGGCCTGTTCATGCGAGGCCGCGCGATTGGGCCGGTGTCATCCACCCAGGGGCAGAAGGGACCCGGACCGTGCGGAATGCTCTGTCGCATGCCTGGCAGCTTCGTTCTGATCTTGTCAAACTCCTTGCGCTGTTCTTCCGTCAGCACGGCCTTTGCAGCGGCCGCGGTCTTGGCGTGAAGAGCCGCCTGGTTGCCGATCGCCTCGCCCAGCGTTGTCGCCGCAGCGCGAATCTCGGCCTCTGTTGCGCCGCCCACCACGGCCTCATGCAGGGCGTCCCTGGCATCGGCCACGGCATCCTGGGCCGCCTCCGCATCCTTTCTCGCCTGCTCCTGGATCTCACGAATCTGAGTCTTTTGCTCGTCCGTCAGGTCCAACCACGCCCCGATTGCACCAAGGGCGTTGCTATGGGGCGGCCCCATCGGCCCTATTCCCTGGGGTCCCATACCCATCCCCATACCCATCCCCGGCCCCATCCCCGGCCCGCGAGCATGAGCAGGTCCGCGCCCCCATCCCGGCCCGCCGCCGGGGCCCGCTATGACCAGCCCGCCCACCAGAACGAGCACTGCCATTACGACCACTACTGTTTTCCATCCCGTCTTCATATTCGGCTCCTTTCAAGCTCCGTGATCTTGTTCTTCATTCAGTTCGTCACAGTCGGGCCCTTCTGACAGGATAGTGAGAGCAGCACCGCCCAAGGTTACACCTTCGGTGAAAAATCTCTCCAGGCAATGCGGCTATACAGCGTCTACTTCTTCTTCGCTGGTTTCGGCTGGCGCAGGGGAAAGACCTCGGACTCGGTGCGGCCGGTGGTGAGAATCTCCTCCATTTTGGCCACGATGACCGGGTGCTGGTCGGCAACGTCGGCCTTCTCGCCGATGTCCGTTTTCAAGTTGAAAAGCTGAATCTTTTGCTCTGGCTTGAGGCGGACCGCCTTCCAATCCCCCATGCGCGCCGCCTGCTGGCCATTCAACTCCCAGTACAGGTACTCATGCTCCCTCTGCTGCTCCGCCCGCCCCAAGAGCGTCGGCAGGATGGAAATGCCATCGATGCCCTCGGGCGGCTGCACGCCGAGTGATTCAGCGCACGTCGGAAGGAAATCCCAGAAAGCTGCAACATGATCGCTGTCGCTGCCGGACTTGATCCTGCCGGGCCAGCGGGCGATGAACGGCACGCGAATACCGCCATCCCACACCGAGCCCTTCAGACCGTGTAGAGGTCCGGCGCTCTCGAAGAAGCCTGCGTCCCCGCCGCCGGCGTAAGTCGGACCGTTGTCACTGGAGAAGATGACGAGCGTGTTCTCCTCTAAACCAAGCTCCTTGAGCAGGGCCGTGATCTGTCCGACGTACTTGTCCATTCGAGTGATCATCGCCGCGTAGCACGCCCGTGGATGCGGGTGGGCGACATAGCCCTTCTTGCCGTCGTATGGCGGATCGGGCCACTGATCCTTGTATTCGGCCAGCGAATCCTCCGGCACCTGCAGGGCCACGTGCGGAATCGTGAACGGCACGTAGAGGAAGAAGGGCTTGTCCTTGTTCGCCTTCACGAACTTCAGAGCCTCCTGGGCAATCAGGTCAAGCGAGTATGCCCGCTCGGCCCCGTCTTTGTTCTCCTCGATCCAGAATATCTCGCCGTCGTGCCAGAGGTGGTTCGGGTAGTACGTGTGTGCCTGGCGCTGGCAGACGTAGCCGAAGAAATGGTCGAAGCCCTGCTTCTGCGGATCGCCCGTCGTGCCGACCCGTCCCAGTCCCCACTTGCCGAACGCGCCCGTGACGTAGCCGGCCTTCTTAAACAGGTGGGCGACCGTGAACGTGCCCTCGGCCAGCGGCCATTGCCCTCCCGTCGTCGCGCCGAGCGTCCAGCCTTCCTCTCCGCCGACCTGCATGTTGTCCCGTACCTGGGCGTGTCCCGTGTGGTATCCGGTCATCAGCGTGCATCGCGACGGGGCGCAGACCGGGTTGCCGGAATAGCACTGCGTGAACCGCATGCCTCCGGCGGCGATCTTGTCGATGTTCGGCGTCCGGATCTTCTTCTGCCCATAGCAGCCCAGATCGCCGTAACCGAGATCGTCGGCCAGGATGAAGACGACATTGGGCCGCCGCTTCTCCGCGGATGCGGCCGCGAGAGAACCGATGGAACGGAACCCCGCCGCCGAAACGGCGCACAAACCAGCCATCTTCAAGAAATCGCGTCTCTGCATCGCAAGCCTCCGGAAAACGATCTGATGGGTCAGAGTTGGATCGTGGATTGTCCCTTCGGCAGATCGAAGCAGATCGTCGCGCCGCCGGCATCCTGACACCATGTGCCGCTCTTGAGCAATAACGGTTTCTGTACCTGCTCCAGCTTCGTCACCACACCCCCAGCAACGACCGTTGGCGCTTGTGTGGGCGTGACACTCGCTCGCACCGTGAAGCGTGGGGCTGCGAACGGCGCATTGAGGCTGACGCGGTTGCCTTCTCTCCTGATCTGGGTGAGTTCCTTCGCCGCCCAGTAGCGGGCGATCTCGCACTGCTTCAACCAGATGAGGTTGTCGTAGCGTGCGTCGAGACGCCGTACGACCTCTTTGAGAATGTTGAAGCCGACCTCTTCGCCATTGAAGTAAATGCCGGGCCAGTGACAGACGAGAATGGCGGGCTCGCCCTTATCGATCACCTGCGGCAGTCTTCCGCCCTTGAGGTCCTCTGTGATGAACTTGTCCGCCGAGCCCCGCTCCAGGCCGTCCCAGCCGCCGAACCAGTCGCCGGTGCAGCCGATGATCGAGACGACGCACTTCGGGTCCGGGCCGTCGAGACCGGAGGCGTACTCCACGCGCGGCGCGACGCTCTGGTCGTCGGTGAACAAGTGCCGGAAGTAGTGAGGAATCTCCGTCTTGAAAACGTCGCGGCAGGCCTGCAGCGTGGCCTGTGACAATTCCGGCAGGGCCTGGTTGCCGAACCCGCCAGGGGTCGTAATGCCTTCACACTCAAGCCCGATGTTCTTGAGGATGCGCAGGGCATAGCTCATGTAATTCGCGATCTCGTCGGCGGATTTGCCGGTCGTCCAGCCCCAGTTCTCCATGAAACGTTGCGTCCGCTCGGGATAGGGCCGGCCGGTCTTCGTGTCGATAACCCACGTGTGCGAGACCATCTCCGGATGGATGTCCCAGTCCGGCATCATGAGCTCCCGCACGAGCTTGACGCTCTCGGTCAGCTCCTTCTTCGACCATCCGGGCAGGTCGCGATCGAGCCAGCCCACGCAGGCGGGGTATGGAACGATGCTGTACTTGCCCTTTACGCCATGCTCGTGGCACCATTGGCCGAACTTGCGCACGAAGGAATCCGGGATCTCCCGCGGCAGCTTCCTCCAATCCTGCTTGTAGTTATCCGGAAAGACCTCCGCGAATTGCGGGATGCCGAAATGAGCCAGGTTCACCAGGCAGGTGGAATCGTCGATGATCATGCTCATGGGAACACGGCCGCACGGGTCCAACACCTGCACAGCCTCATCCCGGCGAGGCCTGTCGCCTTTCTGCTGCGCCGAGGCGATCCGCTCTGTCGAGCGAAAGCTGACGGAGGCCGCGGCTAAAGCGGCGGCCTTCAACAACTCCCGGCGGGTGACGGTCGGCCTGGCACGGGCATCCCTGTGGTTGTATCCTCTCTTCGGCGCCTGTTGACTAGCATGATGTGACATATCCTGCCCCTTTAGCGTAGATGGCTTGCTACCAATTACGACATACCTACCGTACGAGAGCGGATTGGTTGTGTCAATACTCTGGCACGCGTGAAGCCGTGTGCACCTACGTTTTGTGGCGGAACAGGCCTTTGCTGTCACCCCGAGCCCGGAGACGTATGCTTTGAATACCTGAGGGGCAATAGCCGCACACACGCAGGCGGCTTCCTACTGCGCTGACGGTGCTGGGACCGCCTGACCGGCCTTCTGGGCTGACTGGGCCTCCTTCTCGTAGGTGCCGTAGAAGGGAACATTCGCATCGAGCCAGATGCACAGCCGCAGGTAATCCTCCGGCGGGAGGCTGACGTGCTCCGCGTGGGTAGCGTCCCGAAGGACCTTCAGCAACGGGCTCTCATCGGCGCCGCTGTGTCCGGGGCGGGTCCCAATCTCCTGGATCGATTTCTCGCCCCATTCATACCAGCGGACGTATGCCCGCAGGCTCTCGTAGGATTTGGTGAAGGTACTCGTCGGCTCAACCGTCAGGACCGGTGGACTCTCACCGGCCTCGTGACATTTGACGCAGTGCCTGTCGAGCACAGGCTGGACGAGCAGGGGATAGCTCATGGGCCGGGTCCCTTCGGGGCCGGGCTCGATGCGGGAAGCCGGTCGGCCCAGAGCCCGGACGCTGCGATTGCGGGCCGAGACGGTCCCGAGAGGCTCGTGACATCCGAGACAACTGCGCCGCTCGCCCGGCTGCAGATAGGTGACGCTGCGCATGGTCTGCACGGCGTGCCCAATCTCGTCGACGGCCTGGAAATAGATCGGCTTGCCGGCCGGAGCGCGGAAGTACGCGGAACCGTCGGCCTCCACGGGCACCGTGCCCAGCAGCATGCGAGCGCTCTCGGCGTTGGCGTGGCCCAGCCGGGGCTGATTGGCAACGTGCGTGCTCGTCTTCGGCAGCACCTGGAAGATCCGCAGTTGCCGGATGGGACGCGAGGGCGGCAGGGGGAAGAAGCTCCGGCGGACATCCATTAAGATGAACTCGCCCTCGTCGCCGAGATCCGGATCGAGCGTGCTCGCCAGCGCTGGGGGCCGCGGGCGAGGCTGTAACGGAATCGGGTACATGCAGGAGAAATTCGGGTCCTGGTACAGCAACTCCAGATTGCCGAAGCGGTCAAAGTAGTACAGGCCCGTGTAGTTGTCGTCCTTGACGTTGGAACCCATGCCCGGCAGCGGCTTGTGACTGAACGCGACAAGAAAGTAGTCCTCCGAGAGCGGCCAGGGACTGTGGAAATAGCTCTTCGGCCAGCCGACACCCTCGGGGAAGCACACTTCCGGCGTGAGCACCTCGATCGACTCGAAGCGGTCCTCGCCGGTCGTGGGATCAAGCCGGTACTTGTCCGGGTCCACGAGCACGAGCGAGCCGCCGACGTCGGCGTGGTGCGCCCCCGCGATGAACGCGACCTTGTTCGAGCCCGGCACGGCCTTCGCCTGATAGCACGCGTTGATCCGTTGCGTGTAGTTGCCGAACAGGATGCCCGGGTTGGCGCCGTCCGGGTTGCTGGTCCACAGCCCGTGGTAGTTCGCCGCCGAGCGATCCACGTAATCCCACCGGGTATAAACGATTCGCCCGTCATTGAGTACGGCGGGGTGCCATTCGTTCGTCTCGTGGAAGGAGAGCATCCGCACGTTCTGGCCCGAGGCATCCATGCGATGCAGGGTATAGGCGGGCAGCGGCTCCCAGGGGTTGTGACAGCGGCCGAAGCCGCCGCGACGCGTGGACATGAACGCGATGCCGCCATCCGGCAGGGGACACGGGTCGAAATCGTCGTTGCAGCCGGTCGTGAGCTGACGCAGGTCTGTTCCATCGATGTTCACGGCGTAGATGTGGAAACACTTTCTCTGCGGCGAGTAGTAGTCCGGCTTGATCTCGGCCCGCTCGGCAAATGCGAAGTAAACGGTCTTCGCATCATAGGACAACGCAAGGGTCGTGTAGTTGCCTTTGGGCAGACGGTCGGCGATCAAGTCCTGCACGTCGAGGGATTGCCCCGGCTCCCGGAGGACATAGACACCGCCGCCTGCGATGTCGCCGTAATCGTAGAAGTAGCCGAGATACTCGTGGAGCATCTGGCAGATGAATCGGCGGCGCTTCATGAAGATGATCGGCTTGCCGGCGATCAATGGATTCTTCAGGGCGACGCTTCGAGTCGCGGACCGGATTTGCTGGTACAGAGCATCGCGAGCGGCACTGTCCAGGTCACTCGCCCGCGACACGTGCGCCCCGAGTGCTCCAAGCTCCTCGGCCTCTTTCTCCATCGCAGTCCGGCCCCGCAAACTTCCAAGCAGGGCGTCGGCTCGCCGGTAGGCATCGGTAATCGCGGATAGGTCCTGTGGCGATCTGTCGTGCCTGTGCTCCTGAGCGACCCAGTCCGCGCGGACCGTTGCGTCAAAGGCAGTGCCCTTGTCCGTATCGCTCGCGCGGGTTGTGCCGGCCCAGAGCAGCAGGGCAATGACGGCTGCGGAAATGGGTTGTATATGAATGTCTCTCGATGTCATCGATTCACCTGCGGCATGTTCAGCATCTGCTCACGTGCCATCTTGCTCCAGATTACCTTATTGTGGACCCAAAGGCAATGCCCTCTGTGTGGCGGGTGGCAGCGGCAAGGCCGAAGGCTTTGCCGATGGCGCATGGATCAAACCATCGGCAAGCTGGCGCTTGCCGCTGCCACCCACGTCAATCGCCACTCTTTGTCGTGCACCCATTGACTCCGCAATCGTTGGATGAGTGTTGAAACCGGCGGGATTGTCGGGTAGGATCTGCGTCGTAGCTGGCTCGTGAATAGGAGAATGTACTATGAAGGCGCGTTGTCTTGCCGTCTGTTCCCTGTTTGTCCCTTTGTGTTTGCTCGGTGCAACTCCGTCATCCGCTGAGAACCAGGCGGGGCTGAAGGCGGGTGTCGCGAGGATCGACATCACGCCGGAGAAGCCGGTGACATTGTCCGGCTACGCCGGCCGCAAGGGCCTGTCTACGGGGGTCCACGATCCGCTGTCGGCGCGCGTCCTGGCCTTCGAAGCGGCGGGCAAGCGCCTCGTGCTCGTCTCCATAGATATCATCGGCTTCTATGACGGCACGGACGAGTATCTGCGCGGCGCCCTCTTGAAGGAGTTCAATCTGCAACCCTCCGAGTTGTTCCTCTGCGCCATTCATACTCATGCCGCCCCGAGCCCGACGGTAAATCGCGAGCGCGGCCACCCGAACAACGTGGAGTACATGGAGGCGCTCCGCGGCAAGTTGATCGACGTGATTCGGCAGGCGCTCGATGGCATGCAGCCCGCCAGCCTCGGCCTCGGCGTCGGCTATTGCCCGGTCGGAGCAAACAGGCGGGAATTGCGGATCAATGACAAGGGCGAGAGTTCGATTGTGCTGGGACGCAATCCCTATGGCCCGACGGACAAAGAGGTCCTTGTGATGAAGGTGGCCAAGCCGGACGGCACACCCCTGGCCGTCGCGTTCGACTACGCCACGCACGGGACATCCCTCGGGTATGACAACTACACGATCAGCGGCGATGTCCTCGGGTTGGCCGAGCAGTTCGTGGAGAAGATTCTCGGCTCTGACGTGATTGCGCCGGCCTTCGTGGGGGCTTCCGGCAACATCGATCCCTGGTATCGGGTCCTTCCTGGATTCAACACGGAGCCCGGCTGGATTCCTGAGCCGGTTCTTCTGGGGACTTTCCTTGGGGAAGAAGTGGTGCACGTGTGCCGTGCCATCAAGCAGACCGGGTCCGCCGACAAGATTGCGACGAATTACGCAACGCTTCAACTGCCAGCCAAGCCGGGGGACGATGTGCCGGCCGATAAGAATCCAAATTCCCCGATGTTGCCCTTCGCCGTGACCGTAGCCCGACTTGGCGATGTGGCCTTTGTCGGACTCGCAGGCGAGGTGCTGACGGAGATCGGCATGGCCATCAAGGCGGGCTCACCCTGCGAGCATACGTTCGTCATCACGCACTGCAACGGCGCCGCAGGTTATCTTGCCCCGAAGGAACTCCACGTGCAAGGCGGCTACGAGGTCAAGAGCAGTCACTTCGCCCCGCAGGCCGCAGACGCCGTCATCCGCGAGTCCATCCGCATGCTCCACGACCTGTGATTCCTGTGGTCAGGGTTGGGATAGACAGGGTCGGCTTGAGCGTTCTTCTGTGGCGTTGTCATAGGTCACTGCTCCTTGTTGGACACACTATAGCGTTTGGTCGGTTGAGACTGTCCGGGACAATCCTTCATCTTTCGGTTCACTTCGGATCTCGATCTCGTCCTGTGGGCTCCGCCTTTGTCACGGCGATTGTCCGCTCTCCAACCTCTTTTCCTCTGCCTCGATCTCCGCCCACGACGGCGCACGCCAGAGGTGAAGCTTGCCTTCGTTCCTGTTGCAGGCTGCCAACCATCGGCCGTCCGGGGAAAAGGCCACAAATGCGTACTCGGAACCCTGTCCCGGGAGTGTCATCAGCTCGCGGTGAGTTGACAAATCCCAGAGCTTGACGGCGTCGCGGTTGTTCCCACCACCGGTGGCCAATCGGCGACCATCGGGGGAGAACCCCACCCCGTGAGCTGCCTCCATGTGACCTTTGAAAGCGGCGATCAGCCTGAACGAGGACGGATCCCACAGCGCCACCATGCCGTAAATGGAGACAGTGGCGACCCGCGAGCCATCACCGGAGAAGGCGACTCCGAATACAGGATACGGAGGGCCTGGTGGGCCTGCTACCCTCGCCAGGAGTTCTCCGGTCTCGCCATTCAGCCATCGCACCGCCCCTGTCTCAGTGCCGACCGCCAAGAGGCGACCATCCGGCGAGACAGCCGTCCCACCAGAAATAGGAAGTTCCACCACAAAGGTTTGGCTGGCTTGCCACGTGTGCGTATCCCACCAGATTGCCTTCCCTTTTCCGTCAGTGGTGAGCAACCGCCTGCCGTCTGCCCGGAAGCCACCCAGGTAAATCGGAGCATTGGGGTCACCCAATTCCCGGAGCAGCCGGCGCTCGGCGCAGGACCACACACGGGTTTTTCCACTTCGACTTCCACTGACCAGAAGAGTCCCGTCCGGGGAATAGGCGACTATCCCAACGTCGGTGCCCAGGGTGGGGAGCTGCTCGATTTCTTTAGAAGTTGTCAGATCGAACAGGGTGACGGTCCCCTCTCGCGGCGCCGCCAATACCCGGCTGTCCGGAGCGAAGGCGGGCTGAGCGAGTCGACCCAACGGGATCAGTCTGGGCTGTTCTTCTTCGGGGCGAGGGCGGGCATCCCAGAAGGCGACGACGCCGTCCTTACAGGCGCTCGCCAGCGTGGTGCCGTCCGGGGAAAGCGCCAGTCCATAGACTTGGTGAGTGCTGCCACGGAGGGTGGTCAGACACCGCCGCTGCCCTACATCCCAGATCCGGATGGTCTGGTCGGCGCCGGCCGAATACAGCCACAGACCATCCGTGGAGAAGATCAATTCACGGGTCCAGCTGGTATGCCCTTCCATGGCTCCGAGGGGTTTGCCGGAGGCGGCATCCCACAGTCGGATCGGACCACCTGAATAACCGCTTCCACTGACAATGACGGAACCGGTCGGTGACCAAGCCACGGCGGTTATGCCTTCCGGGTGGGCCTCCGGGATGTTGACATCCGTGTTTCCGTTGGTGAGGTCAATCATTTGAAGGTGACCATCGGCGTCCCCGGTGACCAAGGCCTTGCTGTCAGGCGAAAAGTCCAACGCGCCTTTATGAGCAGACATGGGCCTTACACCGCGAATTCGACGAACGACGGCCCATTGGTTAACCTCCCACACGGTGACTTCATCTGGATAACTCAGGCTGGCAAGCTGCTTTCCGTCAGGCGAGAACTTGAGGACCTGGACGTAACCAGCAAGAGCGAGTTGGCCGACGAGATTCCAGGTGCCGGTCCGCCAGAGTCGGATCCGGTTTCCGGCCGCGTCGGTCGCCAGCAGATCGCCACGCGGTGAGAATGCCACGAGGTGGCCTTCATTTGGCTGAAGGGTGGCAATTCGCCTGCGGCCAGGCACATCCCAGGTCTCGACGAAATTGTGAATGCGCCCGGCCACGGCAAGCACTCGGCCGTTTGGGGAATACGCCACCGAGTAGGCTGAGTTCGGATAGCGGCAGAGCTCGCCGAGGGCGTCGCTTCGGCACTCCTGCCACAGGTAACGCCACTCCCAACCACGCAGATCGACCTCACCCGGCCCGGGTCGATGGTCCTCCAGCAATCGCCGGGCGCGGCCCAAGTCATCCATCGCCAGCGCCTGCTGCGCCACGCTCATGTCCGAAGCATAGGCTTGGGCTTGGACCTGCCGGCGCAACGCGACCTCCTTTTCCTGAGCCGCTACAGCGACTTCCTGGGCCGCCACGGCGTCCTCACGTAATCGGCTTTGCTCGCGCTCCGCTTGGGTCGCCCGAACAGCCTGCCAAGTGCTCACGAGCACTCCGAGTACAAGCACCGCTGCCACGACTGCGACTGCGGCAAAGACCCCCTTGTTCCGCCGCACCAGCTTTTGGAACCGGTAGAGCGTGCCGGGCCGGCCGGCCAACACCGGCTCTTGATTCAGGTGACGCTCGATGTCCTCGGCCAAGGCGTGCGCCGTTTGATACCGCCGCGTCCGGTCCTTCTCCATCGCCCTGAGCGTGATCCAGTCCAGGTCGCCGCGCAATCTGCGTCGAAGTGCGACCGCATCGCTTTGGCAGCACTTGGCCACTCTTGTTGACGCCTCTGCATCCAGACTGCTGACCCGAGTACTCGGAGTCCGGGGCTCGGTTTCGCGGATGATCTCACGCATCTGCTCGAGATTGCCTTTCCTTAATGTCTGAGACTCGAAAGGCAGTGTTCCCGTCAATAGCTCATACAAGACCACTCCCAGCGAATAGATGTCCGAGCGGGTGTCTATGTCCTGGTTCGTCATCTCCGCCTGCTCCGGACTGATGTACTCCGGCGTGCCGATCAACTGACCCTGCTCGGTCACCAGCGTCCGCTCAGTCAAGGGCTGACTGAGGGCCTTGGCCACCCCGAAGTCAATCACCTTCGGGATAGCCTGCTCGTCCTGAATGCATACCTGGATGTTCGAAGGCTTGATATCGCGGTGGATGATGCCCTTCTGGTGGGCATGCTGGATGGCCTCACAGACCTTCACAAACAGCTTCAGACGCTCTTCGATGGTGAGCTTCTGGCGGTCGCAGTGTTCGGTGATGGGTACGCCCTTGACGTATTCCATCGCAAAGTACGGCCGGCCCGCCTCCGTCGTGCCGGCGTCATACACGTGGGCAACATTGGGATGATCCAACAGGGCCAGTGCCTGGCGCTCGGCCTCGAAGCGTCGGATGACCTGCGTCGAATCCATGCCCGGCTTGATGATCTTCAGTGCCACCTGGCGTTTCATCGGCCGTTGCTGCTCGGCCAGATAGACGATCCCGAAGCCCCCCTCGCCCAGGATTCTCAGAAGCTTATAGCTTCCGATGTGGCTGCCCAGCTCATAGAGGGGCTTGCCGGCATCCAGGGTCCGAAAGGGATCCTCGGCCCCTTCCCCGATATGGTCATCATTCTGGCCCATAAGAACTCCCCTGCCATATCCCCGTTTAGGATGCCTATTCTACAAGAGGAAAGCCTGTCCGACGATACAAGAAAACCGAAATCAGTCGAGAGAAATTCTCTGCAATCAGACTCGCGCCGCCCGCGGTTCAGACTACTCCCATCACGATTTTGGAGTGGTACGCTCATGAACACCTGACGCTGAGCCACATTCGCACCAACCACTTCTGGACGCATTAGCTTGACTCAGAGCCAGGGGCGGCAATACAATCACGCATAGACACGCGGTTCACAGAGTCTCGTATAGGAGATTCATACGATGGCTGTCGCGCTTTGGAGTCCGGTCTGTCCCGCTGCTTCTGGAACGAGGTGAGCCATGGATGAATCACTGGGCGATACAAGACCCATGCGGCGACTCGGAGACTTCGAGATCGTTCGCGAATTGGGCCGCGGGGGCATGGGCATCGTCTACGAAGCCAGGCAGGTCTCCCTCAACCGTAAGGTGGCGCTCAAGGTGCTCAGCGGCTCGTTGGGCCTGACCACCAAGGCCGTGATCCGTTTCCAACGCGAGGCGGAGGCCGCTGCCAAGCTCCACCACACCAATATCGTGCCCATCTACGCCACCGGAGAACAGGACGGCGCGCATTACTACGCCATGGAACTGATCGAAGGACCGGGGCTGGATCAGGTCATCGCCCAGATGCGCGAAATGCAGAAGGCGGCCTCGCAGGAGGATGGGCCGGGGGCTGCCTCTCCGAGCGCCGGCACGGTCAGCGGTACGCCTGCCCCTGTCGATTGGGTCTCCCGAACCATGAATCTCCCGCCTCCCGACGCCAGCACCACCTCTGAGACCCATAGCCTCAGTTCGAGCAGCCTCTCCAGCGGCACAGGGTATTTCGACACAGTCGCCCGGATGGTGGCCGAGGTGGCCGACGCCCTGGACTATGCTCATGCCCAGGGAGTGATCCATCGCGACATCAAGCCGTCGAACCTGCTGCTGTCGCCGGTGGGACGCTTGAGCCTGAACGACTTCGGGCTGGCACGGATGCTGGAGCAGCCGGGGATGACGGTCTCGGGCGAGTTTGTCGGCTCGCCGATGTACATGTCGCCGGAGCAGATCGCGGCAGGCAGAGCCCCGCTGGATCATCGCACCGACATCTACTCGCTGGGAGCGACGCTGTACGAGCTATTGACGTTGCAGCCGCCGTTTCCGGGAGCCCGTCGAGACCAGGTGATTGCCCAGATCATCGGCAAGGAGCCCAAGCCGCCGCGGTCGATCCAGCGGAGGATTCCGCCGGACTTGGAGACGATCTGCCTGAAGATGATGGAGAAGGACCCGGACAAGCGCTACCAGACGGCGGATAGCGTGGCACAGGACCTGCGGCGGTATGTGAACCGTTTTGCGATCTCGGCGCGGCGCGTGGGGGTGGTGGGAAGGGTCGTGCGCTGGGCCAGGCGGAACAGGGCGATTGCGGCGGCGCTGTGTGGGTTGTTGCTGCTGGGCCTGCTGGCCGGGCTCTTCGCCTATCGCGAGCACCGTGGTCAGCAGCAAGCACGCGAGGAGAGACGACAGCATGCGGTCGAGCGGGCCATGCTCATCGCCATGAGCGGCGATCTTGATGGGGCCGAGAAGGCCATCGCAGAGGCTGAGGTCTTGGGCACCTCGCCTGGCTCGGTCCACATGGTCCGTGGTCAGCTCGCCCTTCACCGGGGCGACGCCCGCAAGGCCATCGAGCACCTGGAGCAGTCGGTGAAGATCCTCCCTCGCAGTGTGGCCGCGTACTCGCTACTGGCCCAGGCCTACGCGTGGGGCGGCCAGTGGGATCGTTGCGAACTCATCTTCAGGGACTACATCGAGAAACTAACCGCGGTCACTCCGGAGGATTATCTGTTCAAGGGCCTTGTCGAATCGGGGGGGGACCCGGCCCGCGGTCTCGAGGATCTCAACGAGGCCATCCGCCGGCGGGATTCCCCCATCGCCCGTGTGCTTCGTGCCGATGTTCGTGCGAGCTTCGCCTTGGCCACCGGCAACGTCGACATGGTCCAGTCAGCCATTGACGACGCATACGTTGCCAAGGCCATGATGCCTGGGAACCCCATGGTCATCGGGACTGAGCTGGGGGCCCATCTTGTCGCCACGGGGGTCTTTCGAGACGCCGGAGAGAAAGACCGGGCTGACGCATCCTTGCGCCAGGCTGGAAGGGATGTCCAGGAACTCGAACGGTTTCCTGCCCTCCCCTGGAGCTATGGAGCGCGCTGGCACTACTTCACCTTGACCAGGCAGGAGGAGGCAGCTCACGAAGTGGCCCGCAAGGGCTACCAGGAGGCCGAGAACGCCGTGACTCGCCGTATCTATGTGGAGTCGCTCCATGAACGAGGGGAGTTCGAGAAGGCCCTGGAGGTAATCGAGCGCGTGGCAGGTGCCACAGAGGTCTCCAGCCACGACGCGAAATTGGCTGGCCGGGTCCATTTCATGCTGCCCTTCATCCTCGCGGAGCTGCCGGATGGCCCCGCCCGTGCCCTGCAGGCTTACAGGGAGAACTGTGAGCTGTTCACGGAAGGATATTTCGTCATCTTTAAGCAGGCCGCACTTCTCCTCCTGGGCAGGAGAACGGACGCGATGGCTGCCAGTAGAGAACTCCGCAAGCACCCGGAGCGATTGTCAGGCCTCAGTCGCGCGCACTATCTGCAGATCCTTGATTACTGCGGAGGGGTCATCTCCGCGGAAGAGTTCCTGAAGGCGGAAGCCGGGTCGAGGGGGAATCAATGCGAGGCGCATTTCTACGTGGCCCTCGACCGATTGGCCCAGGGGGACCGGGCCGGCGCCCGCGAGCACTTCCAGAAGGCCCTCGCTACGGGGGTGTTCGGGTCTATGGAGTACCAATGGAGCCGATTGTTCCTCAAGAGAATGGACCAGGACCCGACGTGGCCGAGGTGGATTCCGCCGGAGGAGCCCGCGACGCAGCCGACAACGACCCCATAGAGGTGACGGCTGCGCAGTGCTAGGTCGGTCTATGCCAGCTTGTCGATATTGCGGGCGACCTTTTGCACGGCTTCGATGATTTCGTCCATCTCCTTGCGCGAGCCGAGGAAGGGGATCTTGCTGTCCATGGAAAACATTTCCTTTTGTCCGGGCACGCTGTTGTCCATCGCGGGCAGGCGCAGGGACTCGCGATACTTGTCCAGCCGGGCCTTGCCGAACGCCACCTGGAACCCCGAGGAGTTCAGATGCTCCTGAAGCATCTTCTCTTTGTGGCAGGCTTCGCCGTATCCTCGCGGGCCGCCGCGCATGGGGACGTTCTCGGCGCGCAGGGCCTCCGCGAATCGGGCGGCTGAGACGTTCTTGAACTGCCGGCGGTCGTAATTCATCTCGAATTGGACGTAGGTGATTCGCGTGTTGTCCGTGTAGCGTTTGCGAGGGGTCAGGCCGGGGATTTTTGCTAGGCTCTCCTCGACGTATCGCCCGTTCTCGTGGCGCAAGGGCGCCTGCTCCTTGAAACGGTTGAATTGCTCCGTGAGGACCGCGGCTTGGAATTCGGTCATGCGGTGGTTCGAGCCGGGGAAAGGGTAGCCTCTCTCCAGCTTCTTTGGGTCGCGGCCGTTGTTGATGAACGCGCCGCAGCGACGCATGACCTCCTCGTCGCCGCCAAGGATCGCGCCGCCCTCGCCGCAGACCAGCGACTTCCATTCCTGGAAGCTGATGCAGCCAGTCTTGCCGAATGTCCCGACCTTCCTGCCGTTGACCTCGGCGGACGCCGACTGGCAAGCATCCTCGATCACGGGGATGTTGTGCTTCTTGGATATCGCCATGATCTTTTCGATGTCCACCGGCCAGCCCGCCAGATGGACGGGCATGATCGCCTTCGTATGCTCCGTGAGGGCCGCCTCGATCAGATCGGCGTTGATCGAGCCGGTGTCCGGATCGATATCCACGAACACCGGCAGGGCAAAGAGGTTCGTGATCGTATTGATCGTGGCGATGAACGTGTGCGGGGTCGTGATGACCTCGTCGCCGGGACCCACGCCCAGCACGTGCAGTGAGGCGCTCAGGGCCGTCGTGCCGCCGTTGGTCAGGATGCATTGGGGCACGCCCATTGCCTCGGCAAACATCTTCTCGAAGTCATAGACCGCATTACCTCGCAGGCAGCACCAGTTGCGGCTCTTGAGCGCCTTGACCAGGGCCTTCTCCTCGCGCTCATCAATGATGGGCCAGGTCCCGGGGAAGGGCTTGGCGCGGACGGGCGTGCCGCCATGAATCGCCAGCGTGTTGGCTTTGTTCATAGCGCCGGCACAGAGGGATTTGGCGCTTGCGGCCAGAAGGCTGATCCCGGCCAGCCCGGCGGATGCCTTCTTCACGAACGAACGGCGTGTCAGACGTGACTTCATCATCGGATCTCTCCTATATCGACCAGCGACAGTGCTTTTTTCCTTACCAGGCTGTATTCTCAGGCAGATTCTGCTATGATGTCAACATCGATTCAGATGCAAGTATGGAAACGTCTGTTGGAGGCATGCAAGTGGACCGCGGTGCAGAGACACTCGCCAAGCCGTTACGCGGGATCATCCCGCCGATGGTGACGCCGTTGCTGGATCGTGACACGCTCGACGTGCCTGGCCTCGAGCGGCTGATCGAGCACATTCTGGCGGGCGGCGTCCACGGGCTTTTCATCCTCGGAACGACCGGCGAAACCCCCAGCCTCAGTCATCGCATCCGGCACGAGCTGATCGAGCGCGTCTGCTCGCTGGTCCGTGGCCGGGTGCCGGTCCTCGTGGGCATCACGGATACATCCTTTGTCGAGTCGATGGAGATCGCCCGCAGGGCGGAACAGGTCGGCGCCCAGGCGCTGGTCCTGGCCCCGCCGTACTACTTTCCGACCGGCCAGCCGGAGTTGTTCGAATACCTCAAGCACCTGTTGCCCGAGTTGCCGCTGCCGCTGTTCCTCTACAACAATCCGGGCCGCCCGCAACCGGCGTTCGAGCCGAAGACGGTGAGAGCCGCCGCCGATATGCCGGGCATTGTCGGGCTCAAGGACAGCTCCGCCAGCATGATCTACTTCCGCCAGGTCCAGCATCTCCTGGAGGACCGTCCCGATTTCACGCTGCTGATGGGTCCGGAGCAGCTTCTGGCCGAGTCCGTTCTGCTTGGCGCCCACGGCGGCGTCTGCGGCGGCGCCAACCTTCTGCCGCGATTGTATGTGGATCTATACGAAGCCGCCCGCACGAAGGACCTCGCGCGAGTCGAGTCGCTCCATCGAACGGTCATGCGAATCGACGCGACGATCTACAGTGTCGGCCGATACGGATCGAGCTTCCTCAAGGGCCTCAAGTGCGCCCTCTCGTGCCTGGGCATCTGCAGCGATTTTCTCGCCGAGCCGTTCCACCGTTTCCGCGAGCCCGAGCGTGAGATCGTGCGTCACTACTTGGAAGAACTCGGCATTACCCGGCAGGGACTGGTCTGATTATGTCCGATCGCGCTTACAAGTGGGCCGTCGTCGCCATGCTCTGGCTGGTCTGCTTCTTCAACTATGCGGACCGGCAGAGCATCTACTCGGTCTTCCCGATGCTCGAGAAGGACCCCGGCCTGCAACTCACGGCTGTCCAATTGGGCTACGTGGCGTCGTCCTTTATGTGGGTCTATGCCGGTGCGGGCTGGTTTGCGGGACTCGTGGGCGACCGGTTCCGTCGCAAGACCGTCGTGCTCGCCGGGTTTCTCTTCTGGTCACTCGTCACGCTGGCCTTCAGCTTCGCCACGAAGTACTGGCATATCGTTCTGTTGCGGGCTATCGAAGGTTTCGGCGAGGCCTTCTACTTCCCAGCGGCCATGGCGCTGATCAGCGCCTACCACGGCAAGGAAACCCGTTCCCGCGCGATGGGCATTCACCAGTCGAGCGTCTACATCGGCACCGTGGCAGGAGGCACGCTCGGCGGCGCCATGGGTCAGCATTTCGGCTGGCGCTCGTCGTTCACGCTGTTGGGGCTTGCGGGGATGGTCCTGGCCTTCCTGTTGTTTTTGTGCCTGAAAGAGCCCCCGGAGCAGAGCCGGACGGAATCCCGGCGGAAGGAGAGCCTTAGCGAGATCGTTAAGACAATCGGCGACGTGTATCGCGTCCCCATGGTGTGGGTGCTCACGGGCGTGTTCGTCGGGGCCAACTTCGTGGCGATGGTCTTCCTAGTCTGGCTGCCGAAGTTCCTCGTCGACAAGTTCGACATGAGCCTTTCGATGGCCGGCTTCAGCGCCACGGCGTACCTCCAGGTGGCCTCCGTGCTGGGTGTGCTGGGTGGCGGCATGCTGGCGGACCGAATGGTGCGGCGCTACCGCGGTGGCCGCATGATGACGCAGACACTGGGCTTGTTCTGCGGCGTGCCGTTCATCTTTATCGTCGGTTGGACACTGCACGTGCCGCTGCTTATTCTGGCCATGGCTTGCTTTGGCCTTTTCAAGGGACTCTACGATTCGAATATCTGGGCATCGCTGCATGATGTTGTCCCGCCGGAGCGCCGCGCGACGGCTGTGGGCGTCGTCAACTCCATCGGCTGGCTGGGGGCGGGGATTGCTACCGTGACGATTGCCGCGGCGTCCCAGCGATTCGGCATGAGCACCTGCATCAGCGCGACGTCGATCATTTATCTGGTCCTGGCGGTGGTGCTGGCGTGGGGCATCTGGCGCTTCATGTCCGGTAGGGCTATGCCGGTCGCTTCCGCCGGAGCACCGATCTCAGCGGCAGAATGAGCCTATGCGAGAAGAGACCCAGATGCCCAAGGCCACTGTGTTTCGTCCCGCTGTGTTTCTCGACCGCGATGGGACTGTCATTGAGGACCGCGGGGTACTGGCCGAGCCTTCGGATGTGGTGTTCTTTCCTGACACCGTCGATGCCCTGAGACGCCTTCAGGACCGTTTTCTACTGTTCCTCGTCACGAATCAGCCGGGGGTGGCGCGAGGCGCGATCACGCTGAGACACGTGGATCGGGTAAACGCAAGGGTCCTTTCGCACCTGGCCGAACACGGCGTAACCATCACGGCCGTGTACGTGTGTCCCCACGAGCGGTCGGACGGCTGCTCCTGCATCAAACCCAATTCGCACTTTCTCCGAAAGGCTGCTGAGGAACACGCAGTAGACCTGCAACGATCCTTTACAGTTGGCGACCACCCGCACGACGTGGAATTCGCCCGGGCCGTAGGCGCACGGGGTGTGTACGTCCGAACCGGACACGGCGAGAAGCATCTGGCGGAATTGCCTCCCGGTGAGATTGTCGTCTCCCGCATCGGCGAAGCGGCGGACCGGATTCTCGCGAGCTTATGACGCAACGGGTGGCAGCGGCAAGCGGAGCCTGCGGAGCTTGCCGATGGTGTTCCGCAGTACATAGAGCCATCGGCAAGCTAGCGCTTGCCGCTGCCACCCATCCCCGACGCCCAGAAGTATTCACAGGCCCTACGAGATTCTCAGCACGGCGGCTCCTTGCGTTTTGCTTTGCTTGACCAGGAGCAGGGCGTCGTTGGCCCGTTCCAGGGGGAACACCTGAACCTGCGGCCGGATAGGAATCTCGGCTGCCAGGGGCAGGAATTCACGGGCGTCTTGCCGCGTGACATTCGCCGTGGTCTTGATCTCCTTTTCTCGCCACAGGTGCGTGGCATAGTCCAGTTGCAGCAGGGCGTCTTTGTCCCTGGCTTCCTTGCGGATGGCGTTGATCACCAGCCGGCCGCCCGGCCGCACGACACGCAGGGCTTCGAGGATCGGAGTCCATGCAGGCGTGAAGTCAATCGCCGCGTGCAAGCCTGTGGGCGGGTTGTCGCCCGTGGCACCGATCCAATCGGCCCCCAGTGTCCCAGCCATCTCCTGATGCTCTCTCTGGCCGGACCGGGTGAAAACGAATACTTGCGAATCCCGGTACTTGTGCTTGACGAGCTGGATCACGATGTGAGCCGAGGCGCCGAAGCCGAAGAGCCCAAGCACTTGGCCATCCCTCAGGTTGGTCAGCCGCAGGGCCCGGTAGCCGATCACCCCGGCACATAACAGCGGCGCCGCCTCCACGTCCGTGAACCGGTCGGGAATCGGGTAGGCCGATGCTTCCGGCACGACCATGGATTCCGCATAGCCGCCATTTGCATCGCAGCCGGTCCCGCGAAACTGCGGACACAGGTTCTCAGTTCCATCACGGCAGAATTCGCAAACACCGTCGGCGGAGTATATCCAGGCGACTCCGACGCGGTCGTTCTGCTTGAACGTGGATGCACCCGGCCCAAGGGTCTCGACGCGGCCGACCACCTGATGGCCGGGGATGACGGGCAGTCTCGCTTCCAGCCGGCCCTCCGCCTCGTCCAAATCGGTATGGCAGACCCCGCACACGGCGATCTTGATCCGAATCTCGCCCGCCTGCGGTTTGGGAGTGGGGACCTCTTTCATCTCCAGCGGCCTGTCCTCAATCGGCCCGACCCGTGTAAGCACCATCGCTTTCATGGAGTGCACTCCTTTGCTCTTCTCGGCATCTCATCGCAATC
>Ga0214473_10000181_pt1 | contig 88698 bp, 74 predicted proteins | sample RVTome_7_FD_203509 | JGI IMG/M metagenome (GOLD analysis project Ga0214473, IMG submission 203509) | Soil microbial communities from uranium-contaminated site in the Upper Colorado River Basin, Wyoming, United States - RVT98D197 | ecosystem: Environmental > Terrestrial > Soil > Contaminated >... | reverse complement strand
GTCTCCTTTTTGTTTGGGCTAAACAAAATTATATTTTCACGGAGACGCTTTTTCAATTTTCAGCAATGTCCGATCATTACTGCCTTTGAACCGCTAAATTGGTGCCATTGGTGCCGGACGCCTATTTAAATGAATATGTTTGTATAATACAAGGGTCACCGGCGCCATTTTTTCCCTTGCAGTGACGGCATCATTGTACTGAGAAACCCTAACATAATGCAGCGATGTAAACACACCTCACCCCCTAACCCCCTCTCGACGGCGTGGAGAGGGGCAAGGGGGTGAGGTTTTTATTCAATCACCGCCATCGCATCCGGACCATCCCCAGTCCCCAGTTCCGCGAGCATTGTCCCATCCGATGGATCGACTATATGAAGACGGTCGGAGTTGAAGTTCGTTGCGAGCAGCAATCCTGGCAGACTCAAAATCGACGACGCGAAACTGAATTGTTCTCCGTAAGACGGAAGCGTAAATCCCCCAAGCTCGACCCCCGTACGCAGATCGACCCGGATCACCTTCCCCTCACTCGCATTTTCGAGGTGCAGAATGTCATCTTCGCCAATTACACCGGAGATAGGAGCGCCTTCGACATCTATCGACTGAAAAATCTCTCCGGAACCAAGGTCGATGCTCTCGACCGTACCGTTACCGACATAACCTGTCACACCTTCATAATCGCCTGCCGACATAACGATCAGCCTTTCGGGGAATCGTGATGAATAAAGCAGTTGCGACGTGTTTCTCCCGGTCATCTCGATAATATTTTCGACCTCGAACGAAACAAGGTCGATAGCAACAACAATTCCGGGCCCCCCCGCCGTCGAAAATACATCGAGGTTCTCGCATGCGACATAAGCGGCATTGCCTATTACCGCAATACCGCCGGGACGTGCATATGTCGTCACACCGTCATCCTGCGGAAGCGATTCGGAATCCGGCATCGGAATTCGTTTGAGAATTCTGTCGCCGACTGCATCTCCGGATATATCGATAATAAGCGCTTCATTTGTGAGATGGCACGAAACCAGCGCGCGGGTTTCATCGATGAACGCGATATTCATCGGGTTTGTGCCGAATCCGGTACTGATTTCGCGCACCGTCTCGAATGTGTCGGGATCGAAAACCTGAACAGAATTCGAAAGCGAGTTCACGATGTAACATAGCCCGTGAAAATAGGTGAGCTGATTCGGCGACTGTCCGGTTTCCATGACATCTCCGACTGAACTCCACGTTCCGTTTTTCCGCTCGACCAAAGTTATCGACTCGCCAAGTCCGTTCGCGATCAAAATCCTGTAATCGCGACCGTCGTCAAGCCCCGACATCGGCGGATGTGCCGTAATGTCCGCCTCCGGTGGAAACACTCCGCTCCCTTTCCCAACCGTGCAACCGCCAAGAACGAGCATCGTGAGCAATATCGTCAGAAATATCCTATTCATTTTCATCTCACCACTCACCCCGCCATGTCAGAAACCATGCTTGCCCCGGAAGCGGAAATCCGCGGATGTCGGTCAGGTTTTCACCCGCCAGATTTTTGATTTCGAGAACAAGCGTGGAATTCGGAGCAAGATCATATCCGAGCCCGATCCCGAATGCCTCAGTCGATCCAAGAAATCTTGTCCCGGACGGCGTTATCGGACTTGGACCGCGATACTCCCAATTCGCATATGCGTTCCACCGATTCTCATGCCACCTTAGTTCTGTAAAAGCCTGACTCGTCGGCTGTCCGACTATAAGTTTCCCCTGATATGTAGGGTCGCCCGAAATATCGACCGCGCGGGTTCGAGTGTAATTTCCCTTCAGCTCCCACTCCGAGTTGATCAGCCAGTCGAGCGAAAATTCAAAACCGCTCGACCTCGCGCGCCCGATATTGTACGGCTTCCACCTGAATCCGGATATCAGAATATAATCGATCAGGTCCTTTGTCTGGTGATTGAAATAAACCGCCTCGACTTTGAACCTGTCCGTCGATTCCGTCAGCCCGATATCGAATCCGAGTGTCCTTTCCGGCGTCAGGTCCGGGTTTCCGATCACAAATCCCTCGTTGCGGTAAAGCTCCTCGAACGACGGCGGCCTAAAATCGAGTCCGAAATTTGTCCTGAGCGATAAATTGTCATCAAAGCTGTAACGCGCGCCCACTCCCGGACTCACTGTCGGATCGCCGTTGATGATGTCGGACCTGATCGAGCCGGTCAGAGTCAAATCTGAAGTTGGGTACCACTCATCGCTTGCCCTTGCCGATAATGTCGACCGGTTCGGGCTATCCGCTGAATTATTTTCAAGCGACTCGATCGTCCATGACATCCCGGCTGTCAGGACATCTTCGTCGCCGAACCCGCTTCCGACCCATTCCAGACTCGGTTCGACTCGCATGTGAACCTGCGACGAAGTCAGCGGAACGCCGGTTGTTTCACCGAGCGGATCGTTGAAGCCGCGCGACTGCCGAAGCCATGACAGCGTTGCGGTAAGCTCGCCGTAATGAAATTTATCATTCGAATATGTAATCTGAATGAATGAACGCATATCATGCTGTGATGCGTTCGGGCTTGGGAAGGTTATTATCCCGGGAATCCCTTTCTCGGAGTCGTTATAGTCGAGGGAGACGCGAAAATCATCATTATGATTCAAGTCCCAAAGATGGCTGTAACGTGCATTAAATGAGCCGTACTCGTTGTTTTCGCGTATATCGATGAAGTCGTCGTTTGTGTCGTGCGACGTCCCGTTGTCGTTAAGAAAATTATATTCGCCTCCCGATCCGGACATCTCGATATGAAAAGTATCATATACGGACCTGTTAGTGTATGAGGCGGTCCCCGTCAAAAAACTCCCGATGGAAATTCTCGCGCAATCGCTTGATCCGTCCGCGAAATCCACGCTGGTTAGTCGAATTACCCCGCCGGACGCGCCGCCGCCGCTATGGGAGCTGTCGCCGCCTCGTATGATTTCGATTTTCGAAAGCGAATCGATCGGGATGTCGCTCAGGTCGACCGCGCCGCCGGACGGGTTCAGTGGGACACCGTCCAGTATGACTAAAACATTTTCACTCCCGAGACCGCGTATGGAGATTGTCGATAACGATCCGAGCCCTCCCATCGTCCGCACCGTTATTCCCTGCACGGTGTCCAAAACATCCGCCAGAGTAATTGATCTATCGATCATTTCCATGGGATCGATCACGACCGTGAACGATGTCGGGCGGTCGACAACCTCATCGTTTCCGAGCGATTCCTCCTCGACCAGAAGTTCGCCGAGATCGATCACTTCCTCACTACCTGAGACTTCATCATCTGCATGCACTGGAAGCCCGATGATAAGCAGCCCGGCGAGCATCGCGGGAAATATCGCGACATAAATCGCAAGTATAATTATTTCAAGCCGATTTATTTTCATTGGATTGATGTGATCGGTTCTGAATAACATGCGGCGACAGAATCGCCGTCGAATCCCGCGACATTCGGCGTTGAACCGAGCGGCGACATGTTCCCGTAGTTGTAAATGAAATCGCCATCATCGTCATGCATGTGCGTCGACGGCCAGTCCGGGTCGCCGGTATCGATCAACCTTACGAACCTGCACCACGGCAACCCGACATCGTCGAGATCGAATAGATCTCCGCCGGCATTACTTGGGTCGGTCGGGTCGATCCCGTTTTTCAGCATTCCAGTTTCATCGACACTCGCGTATACAGAAAAATTTCCCGCGAGACCGATGTAACTTGACGGATTCATCCATGGATTTGCGACGCAGGTGATATTGTCGGGATTGTAATCGTACGGGAACCTGTGCCACTCGATGCCGTCCATGCTGACCTCGACCGCCGCGGTTTCGTTCCAGACCGTAAGTTGCGTCTTGCCCAACCAATCGCACGGCGCGCCTGTGATCATCGGGTTTTCGAAGATGATCAGATCTGGACCGTCGCCGTTCATCGCGACATTGTTTGTGAATTCGAGTGTCGCGACCCCGCCGTAGCCGATGGAACATACATTAAGTCCGCCCGCACCGCTACCGCCTCCGTTCGGCGGACCCGCGAATGATGCGGGATTGGTGTATTCGGTGCCCGGTTCGTTCAACTGGCCGAAATCGACAGAACATAAATCCGCGAACGGGTCCTCGCAGTAAAGTGTCGCGAATCCTTCATATGACAGATATTTCGCCTTTACTGTCGCGACTCCGCCGCACCATCGCGATGTCAACCTCGCAACCTTTCCATCCCCGTTAATTTCAGCGAGATTATTTCCATTAAGGTCGGTTCCGTCAATTGTCCAGTCGACATCATTGGCGCAGACCGTTTTGCTGCCGTCCGAAAATATTTTGTACGCTGTGAAATTCGCCGACTCACTTTTTTCGCTGACTGAAAAAATTTTCGGATAGACCGCAATCCCTGTAACCATCGGTGTTTCGGACGTGACTGTGATTCCAGCGCGTGAAAACGATGTCAGGTTGTCGGTTTCTGGATTGTTGATGGTATCCCGAATGCATACCAGCGCGTCGTAAATTCCCGGACCCGCTCCAAGGTTATTCGATACGAATTCCGTAAACTCGTACGGATTCTCCTTCCCCGCAAAATCGAGTTTTAGAGGCTCCGAGAGCAGTCCCGGAATTTCGATTGACACATCCGACAGTTCCCCGTCATTCTGCCAATCCGAAAATTTCACCCGGACGAACGCAAGCGACCCCGGTATCGCATTGATTACTCCATCGACCGTAACATCGACATCGTAGCCTTCATTGGCGTGCGCGCTTTTATACGGGTTTCCGGGCTCGACCTGATTTTGCGGAAGCCAGCACGTGTCGATAACATACGCAAACTGGATGGGTCCGGGTTTCTGGATATGAATAATGTAATCCCGTGAGTGCGTTTCACCGGATGCGAATCTCCTCTGCTGATTTTCAACCGCGAAATCGAGGAATGGATTGATGTCCGCCCACGGTTCATTCGACCATCGCGCCGTGTACCCGTCCGGATTTTCGACAAGCGCCGAAATCGACCCGGACGGAAATTCCATCGCCGGCAACCCAAGCACGACGCCCTTCACATCGAACGCATCGAGCGCGGGATTGCCGTTGAACGGGTGTGTGATCGATACTGTCACCTTGATCGAATCCGAGTCGATGATTTCAAGGCCGGAAAATTCGATACATCCCGCGCACTTGTCGGGATTTATCAATGACGTTACATTCCAGTGCGCGTCGATGTTTCGCAAAGGCTCGATCTCAACCGTCCCGATGTCTGGATCCACAAGAACATTCCATAAACCCCATGGATAGCGCTGTAGCACGGACTTTAAGTCCGTGTACTCTGACGGTAGCCCGGACTTTAAAGCCGGGTCTGTTGGGACAGAATTCGAGCATCCAGCGAAAATGCCGGAGACCATAATCAATACTGCAATGAGAGACGGTCCTCCTGAATTGAATCTGTTGGCGATGTGGGTTGATGACATTTTTACTCCCGTACGAGTCCGTGGCTCGCGTCGAAGTGGTCGGTGTCCGCCGATTCGATCAAATCATGTTCGGCCGACACAATTACGCGATGGGATCGGTCTCCTGGCTCAGGGTCATCTCCCCCTCCGGGCCTTCTCTCCGCTTTCGATCCGCCTGTGGAGGATCTCTGGCGAAAATGGCGTATCTTCCGGGGGGAATCGCCAACACAGTTGCCGGACAGCGACGGACTCTCACCGTCTTCCCGCGCATCCAACCGCGTGTGGTATGTGAGCTAGAGGATAGCAGGGAAATACAACTTCTGCAAGATTAACGGAAAGAGTCCAGTTACCCGATGAACTAATCGCCGCGAGAGATAGGAACGCTCCACAGTCATATTGGCTCAACCGACAGGCAAATTGACTAGCCGGCATGCGAACTGTATGATCTCAAGTGAGGAGATAGTGGCAGTGGAGGAATTCGAATGAAGAAAAACCGCATATATGCCGACACATCGGTTTTCGGCGGAGTGTTTGATCCCGAGTTTGCCAGAATCTCCACACAATTCTTTGATGAGGTTCGGAAAGGTCGGCATATTTTGATTCTTTCAGAAATTGTTGATCGGGAGCTGGAGCGTGCTCCTCTAAATGTTCGTCAATTCGCCGCCGATCTCCCTGCTGGCAGCACGGAATTCGTTGTTATTAACGATGAAATGGCTGATCTGAGGGATGCTTACCTGTCAGCTAAAGTTGTGCCGAGTCGATTCAAAGAAGATGCGGCTCATGTCGCGATAGCAACCGTTGTCCGTGTTGATTTAATCATTTCCTGGAACTTCAGACATCTGGTAAAATGGAAGAGGATCAGGGACTTCAATGCGGTCAACCTTGCCCTTGGCTATCCCTTGATGACCATTATGAGTCCGCGAGAGGTGATTTCCGATGAAAAAGACCTTTGATTGCGTTGAGATGAAAAGAAAGGCTCAGGAAAGAATATACGAGGAAACAAAAGACATGTCTCGTGAGGAAGAACTTGAGTATTTCCACAAAGCGGGCGAGCGCTTCCGTCGGGAGTTGGAGGCTTTGCGGGAGAAGAAGAATAAAGCCAGGCAGAAGAAAGCAAGCGTTACAAAAGCCAGGAAGAAAACGTCCGTCAAAAGCAGCCTGAAATCTAAGAAGTCTTAACGAGATAATCTCGCAACTGGGGAATCATTCCCCGGGAATTCGTTTCCAAATAATATTCACGTATATATTATAATACCGTCAATTGGTTTGCCGGGCTACTATGCTCCTGCAAGATCATAGGAAAGTGATTAGACAATCGTCTGGAAAACCGCTGGAATATTTTGATCCATCAACCTTGAAGGGGTGGACTTCGAGCTTGTTTTCGCCTTTAAGGAATTTAAGTGTTTCAGTCTTGTGTCTGTTTATGTAAAAAGTGGAATATTCTGCATATTCTCTTATTTCCTTTCCCGTTATTGATTTTCGGCCAGTAAAATGCTCCTGCAGAATTTTAGAAAGACCCTTTGTGTAATTATCTTTGAACAGAACCATCTGATCGGGATTAATTAAGTCTGAAAAAGAAAAATTCCCTTCTGGATCGACGTCCCACATTGCCTCTTTCATTTTCACAAATCCCCTCGGGTGGTTAGTAGCGAAAAATAAATCGTATAAGGGGAGGTTTTTTGAATCTCTTAACTCAAAATACTGCACGAACCTCGCTAACTTCCTCAATTGACCCTGGTAGAGCAGACGCAAGTTATTCAAGCGATCAGCAGGCAACCTGGCAATGTCAAGTACGTGGTCCGTTCCAAAAAGATTCAAGATATGCTGTCTTACATCATCATCTGGATGTTCCAAAAATCTGTTTATATGCTGCCGCATGAAAGTGATAAAGACCTCGCAGCTTTTATTTTCGAGGATTGATCTAACAGAAGTATAAGGAAGTCCTTCAAAACCTGTGGGATCAAGGAAAGCAAAAATTGGGATAATTAACGTCTGATCAGTAGTATACTTAATTAAGTATATATGGATTTTATTTTCGAATTTCCCAAGCTCTGTGTAAATATGGCAGTTAGCAGGGATTTTGAGATCTTTGATCTCTAATCCTAAATGCTTAAATCGATCCTCGCGTTCCTCAATCAGGACAAAATCTATATCAGCTTTGAGCTTGTTAGGATTATTTATTATTGTGTTTATCGCGATTAGAGGAGAGCCAATATCACCATTGGAATACCTTCCTGAGCAAGCGAAACCGTCAATGTATACTATGTGTCTAAATGAATTTCCAAGTATAGGGAACCATGCAGCAAGATATTGACTTAAAATAGAATGTTTAGCCTTAGTGTGAGGCTCCATATCAGGTAACACTGCTTCATAATTTGGCACTGAAAAGATCTCCTATAAAGAAAAAGTCGAAACCAAAATTTCGTTTAGCTGTAATTTATGGTACCATTTTTATTAATATTAATTCTATATATGGCTGCATTATCCACAATCGAATGGACATCCTCGACCTGGAATCCAGTGACGGGCTGTACCAAGGCCTCGCCCGGATGTAAAAATTGCTACGCCGAGCGCATGGCCGGACGTCTCAAGCTCATGGGTCAGCCGAATTACCGTAACGGCTTCACTGTGACATGCCATCCACAAATGCTCGACTTACCCCTACGCTGGAAAAAACCGCAGATGATCTTCGTCAACTCGATGTCCGACCTCTTCCATAAAGATGTGACCTCGGAATATATCCGCGAAATTTTCGACGTCATGGTTAACTCGCCGCAGCACAATTTTCAGGTCCTGACAAAACGGTCGGGACGACTGCGTCAACTTGCCCCGAATCTTCCCTGGACGGATAACATCTGGATGGGCGTGAGCGTCGAAACTCCAAATTACGAATATCGCATCGACGACCTTCGATCGACCGGGGCGAAAATAAAATTCCTCTCTCTCGAACCGCTTCTCGCTCCGCTGCCGGGATTGGATCTGAACGGAATCGACTGGGTGATAGTCGGCGGTGAATCCGGACCGCATGCGCGTCCGATGGCGGAGGAGTGGGTGATCGATATCCGCGACCAGTGTGTCGGTCCGCCGCGGCGGATCCCGTTTTTCTTCAAGCAGTGGGGCGGCACGAACAAAAAGAAAAATGGGCGTACTTTAGAGGGCAGGCTCTGGTCCGAAATGCCCGTCTAGTTGAGCGGTATTTCTGATTACAACTTTATTCCGGTTCTTTCTGTAGCGCTGACCTGTGGTCGGCTGGAGCGGGGACGTCCCGTCCGCGATTGAATATCTTAGCTTGAATTACCTGGAATGCCGACGGGGACGTCAGCGTTACAGCCGACCACAGGTCAGCGCTACGATAAACGTTGTTATTGGGTTCAAAAGGATTTCACATGAATATGGGTGCTAACCCCGGAATCAGAGGTTCTTTGCCAAATCCGTAAAATCTCAAAAATCTATATTTAAGGCTTCCAATTTTTACATAACTTTGGTATAGTATAAAAAAGTTGAGTAAGCAAATCATCTTTCATCTCACGTGTCCTTGTACGGAGGTCTTCATGGCAACACAAAAACTCACCGCGCGTCAGGAAGAAATTCTCGGCTTCATGATCGAGTACATCCAGTCGAATGAACGCCCGCCGACAATCCGCGATGTGGCGGAGGAATTCCGCTTCACCGTGAAGGGCGCGTACGATCATCTCCTTGCGCTCGAACGCAAAGGCTGGATCGAGCGCGACAGCAAGCACGCGAGGGGCATCACCATCAAGCGTTACCCGGCCAGCTTCGAGCATCTTCGCCGGCAGAAGGAACTTCAGAAGGAGGACATTCGCGCGATACCTCTGGTCGGGCGAATCGCCGCGGGCGCTCCGGACGCCGCGCTCTCGACATCCGATGAAAGGTTCGTGATCTCAGGCGACTATATCGGCGGAGAGGAGCATTTCGCGCTCAAGGTCAACGGCGACAGCATGGAGGACGCCGGAATCCAGTTCGGCGACATTGTCATCGTAAAGAAACAGCAGACCGCGCGTAATTTCGAGATCGTGGTCGCGCTGATCGACGGGATCGAAACCGAGGCAACGTTGAAGCGGTTCATCAAGAGCGGGGGGCAAATAATTTTGCGACCTGAGAATCAGAAGTACGAGGACATCGTAATCACCGATCCCCGCGCTCTTCAAATCAACGGCGTGGTAGTGGGTTTGTACAGACCGATGAAATGAAAACATCGGCAGGGATGCCGATGAAGCTTAAATACCACGGTCAGGGATGACCGTGACACATATTAGTCAAAAAAATTATTCCACGTTGGATAAAGCTGATGTTGCCCGGTTGAGAAGGTTCGCCAGATTCGTGTGAGCGTCGAGGAAATAATCCGCCACGTCCGGTTCCGGCTCGACCAACATCCACACCGAAACCTCGTCCATAGCCGCCTTCAGAGCATCGACCCATCCGTCCTCGATCTCGCTGTCGAGTGGGACACGCATGTTCCTCATTCCTTCAGCCGCATTTTCGCGAGCTTCGACATTTTCGTTTCTGATATTGTCGGAAAGAGCGTTTACGGATGCCACAGTCGGCCAGCGGGACAGGTTGTAAAGCGCCTGCGCGGGATATTTGTCGATCTGGTCGATGAGCACATCCACGGCGCGCGGGTCCGATGTCTGGCTGATGATTACCACCGCCCCGACAGCGACACGGTCATGCAGCCATGCGTCCTCCGGTTCGTTGTACAGGATCTCGTAGCACGCGCAATAGAGCTCATGGTCGGACCAAAGCTCGAAGAACTTGCCGTTGTCCTCGGCGGTAAACATCCGGCGGATGTCGTTGAACACATCGTCGCCAATGTTGCATCCCGCATTATCCTGCGCGATGAGCGGTGATGTCAGCGCGACAAGAAAAATGAATGTGATTGTTATTATCGTTAAAAGCATTCTTCGCATGGATATTCTCCTTGAATTTTTTTTCCTTAGTGTTCTTCTTCAGGAACTTGATAGCTTCTGCGTGGCCGATCAGGTCCTTTACGGGTGTCCAGTCTGCGAGGAAGTAATGTTGTGACCATGTCCGTATAGGCTTTTAGCAGCTCTTCAAGGTCGGTTCTTTCTCCCATCCTTCCATTTATCTGACCAGAAATACGACTCTGAGTCAATTTGCGCAGTCTCGACCTGGCTTTGAGGATCAGGGGAATGGTCCGGGTCGCGTCAATCCTCTTGCGCCGCTGAAAAGTGACGTCCTTACCATCGAGCCCGAGTTTCCATATCATGTAATGCGCGGATTGGCTCAGGTCCCTAATGGAACCATCCGTACCAACTTCAAAGTGATCATCGTAATTAACATGGCAAGGATCTAGGTAGCCTATCCCCAACTCTTGAAGTTCTGCCGGAATGACCTTTTTCCTAGAGTTGCAGCGACTGCAGGCGTAAAGGAGGTTCGTCGGTTCGTAAATCAAGTGCGGGGCCTCATACCTACTTATGAAATGCTCTATCTCAAACGAACTTGAGCCGTTCGCTTGTCTTTCCCAAACTTGACAATACGCGCAGGTCCAGTGGAAATCCCGTCGAAGCGGCTCCCTATACACTTCGAGGTCCTTGTACCGTTTTTCCTGACCTTTTGCGATGGTCTTCTTTCGTTCAATCAGAACCATTTTCTGATTCTTGCTCCAGCAACTGGTCAATCTTGCCGATAAGCTCCTTGCCCTGATCCAGTAAAGCCTCATATTTCTCAAGAAGTTTAACTTCCTCGGGCTTGGGTTCAGTTACGCCAAATAATTGTTCTTTCCTTGCGCGGATGTGCTTCAGCCTCAGTTCGTCAAGACCCGTAAGCTCACCGCTGTATTTTCGTGCAAGAAGCTTGTCTTCAAGCTGGCCAAGTTGATTAAGCTCATCTGGCAGATTTAGCAAGCTGAGATTCAGACCCTCTTTATTTCCCTCTCTAACGCACATGGCATGTTCCCAGCGCGCTATATTAACCATTTCATTAATGGGCACCTTGAGCTCTAAAAGATTGTCAGACCCCCTACGTGCATGGGTCTGTTCCGGCCACTGTTTTATCGTTGGGTAAGTGCCTGTTACTTGATCTCGTACTTGGCAGGCTACCGAATCAACATGGAAAAGCTGCTCAGTCGGGTTGAAAGGCACAAAATGAAATGGCGGACGGAAGATCTCGCTCAATTTCAGATGCTTCCGATAGCTCTGCTCCATTTCAGCAATTGTCTGGGTCATAAGTTCCCTCACTTTCTAGAGCTGTTGCCACTTCCGCCAGAGCCTGGAGTTGCTTTCGTGTTAATGTCAGGCTATGAATGAGCGAGTTAAGGGCATTCAGGTCACAGGAGAAATCAAGGAAATCAGTTCCCATAAGGTCAAAAAACAGTCGGATTCTGGCCAGAGGCACAAATGACTCCAAGTCGAGAACAGGGTCATAGGATTCTTGAGCATATGCGAGCGAGAAATCCTCTTTGTAGACTGCCCGCAGATCTGTAGCGCTAACTACGGAGGACATGAACTTGGAGTTGCGGTGTGCAAAGAAGTCTCGTTTATTGACTTTGGTTGATTGCTCGAATGCTGGTTTCAGAGCATCAACAAACACTAATAGCCTCGTAAAATCCTCTTCAGGATAATAAATCTCCCTCAAGGCTAGCAAGACCTGTTGGGGATCAGCAGCGAATATGGTGGAGAAATAGGCGATGGAATGTATCGCAGCTAGCGGACCAATCCTGGTTTCGCGAGGCATGTAGTTTAGTGCTTGGTTAAGGAATTGCTGGACCTCGACAGTAGCAGCCAACCCATTATTGTTAAGGAAGCCACTAATCTGCTCGAAATCGGCGTCCTTGACGGACAGCAATTGTTCGAGGCTGGTTTGCACGTGCGGGAAGTCACCCACGACCTTCCGCACCTTATCAACTAAAACTGGATCAACATGACTCACAATATCTCTTCACCTCAATTCAAAATAACTCAGAAACCAAGTTTCTATCAAGATCCCGGCTCACCGATTAACACATCAAGTATACTTGGTCCAAGCTCAAGGAGCAACCGGTGCAGCTAATGAAGCCCAGGATGCCCCTAGAAATTATTCGGATAATTCGTATGGAAGTACGTCCAGTTCTCAACCTGGCTGTCGATCGGCTTCACGGGATTCTGCCAGTTGGTGTCGCTCAGCCAATAATCCTCGGGATCGTTCCAGTTCTGTACCGTAAACCACATCAGGTTGCCGGCATAGGCGTCTCCCTCTTTGCAATATGAAAGGGTATTACCGGAAGCGCAATAATCGCCCTTTATCTGGCTGCAGCTTGAATAGCCCGCATCCAGAAGATAGAGGTCGAGCAGTATCGCGAAAGCATGCCCGAGCTCATGCGCCAGGACATTGTTGGTTCCCCAGTCGGACATGACTATGTAAGTATAGTTATGCGTTTCATAGATCGGACGGCAGTCCATTATCGTATATGCCGCCGCGTTGCCCATGTCCGTGAATGAGTTTACGTAATATACATTGATCGGACCGGACGTGTCGCCGTAGAGATTACGGGCTGTGTACATCTCCTGCCAGGACGCTGCCAGCCAGGATGAATGGTCGATATAGCTGATCTGGGCAAGAGTGACGCTTCCGCCCCATTGGCCGTAAAATTCGTTCGCCCAATTGACATCCTGCTGCACTTTCGCGTCCGAAGTTGCGGGACCCGATCCGTCGTTCTGTCTGACAATGTGCGCGTGGATTTCGAAATCGTAATCTCCAACGGATTTCTCGGTAAGCGCCATCGTGAGCGTGTACTGCTGATCGCCCTGGCCGACATTGGCGTGCGCGGCGCACTTGATGTAATACGTGCCGGTCGCGAGGTCTTCAACGGTCACGACCTCGTCGTCGGAACCCGTCTTGTTGCTGTACGCGATCGGTTCGGCTTCGGGATCGCCATATAAGAATAAATCATTATCGGCAATCATGGCTCCAGAGAGGGTCATTGTCCCCGACGCCTTGGCGTTGTCCGGAACTTCGAAAATAAACCAGTCCGGATCGGCAGGGAAGCATACCGTGCCATTTTCGACCGATGTGTAAGTGACCGGGTCGGCGGTGAAGTGCGAATCGTTGCCGTCACCGCTGGCGCAATAGTAATCTGCCGTGAGCAGGCTGAGGTCCATGCTGTACGGGCGGTCGCCCGTCGGCGAGCTTCCAAGCGCGAAAATCTCGATGTAATGAGCGCCGGGACCGAGCGCGCCGATGTTAACCAGCTCATCCAGCGGTCCGGTTTGCGTGCCCCAGTACGTTATGGGGCCGGGATATTCTTCGTAAACACGTATATCAATATTACCGCTACTCTGGTTGTCGAGGAAAATCGAACCGCCCGCGACTTTATTGGCCGGCACTGTGATCGTATACCAATCGTGTATGTCGCCGCCCGCGCAAACCGAGTCTGCGACATTGTCCACCAGCCCCAGCATTTCCGCGCCTGCGCTGTCGTTGTTGCTGTCCGGCGTGCAGATTTGCCCCGACTTTTCCAGGTCAAGAACAAGCTTGTACGGCTGTACATCGGTGCCGGCCGTCTCACCGACGATCACGGAGATGTAGTATGTTCCGATTTCGAGCATGTCGATCTGAATCACTTCCGTATCGACGTACGGTGTCAATGACATATCGATGATATCGCCCGGACATCCTTTAAGCAGAAGAAGGTCGTTATCTCCGTAGTTGAAATTGTCGAGTGTGATTGTTCCGTCTACTGCAATTTCATCGTCGACCGTGAACGAATAGTAATCCGTTCCGTCAAAAGGCATGCAGACCGCGCCGGACTTGGTCGATACCAGATTGACCTGCACAGCTTCCTCGCAGATGTTATTTGTGTCCGCCGTGCATTCCATGGAACCGACATCGGCGCTGACAACCGCATACGAGGCAATTTCGCCGGACGGAGCCGTGGCGCCTGCCTGCTTCCATAACGCGCCGGGCGCGGGAAATTCGATGACGACCGGATAAGTTCCCTCAGTTGCTTCCAGAGCGGGTGCCGTGATTGTCAGAGTCGTGAAGTGAAGTCCGTCGACTCTGATCACGCTCGGGATATCGAACACAATCCCGGGCGACAACAGCCTTATGCTCCCTATTTGAGTGTCGTAATTGCCGTTCTGCCATCCCTGCCAGTCCCATAATTGCACGGTTAACTGTAGCTGCCCCGACGCGGCTCCGCCGAACGGTGTGCCGAGAATCGAATTCCCCTCGACAACCGCATCGACCATGAATGCTTCCATCCCGTTCGCCCAGATCGGGAAGTCCCCAGGGATATTCACGGGAGGATTCGGAGTCGACTGCGCCCAGCTTGCGTCGATCGCGTAATCGAACCGGACTTTCGGTCCTCCGCTCATCGGGAACTGGATTTTGTATTGCCTTGAATTTGTTTTGCCTGATCGAAATACCGCGCGTCCGTTCGCTTCGGTCAGCCCGATCGATGTGATGAAATCCATATCCGCGGTTGCCCAGAGTCCGTCCGCGAATGCTTTGTACGGATTCAGCATCGATGTCGGCGGTCCGGACGGCTCATGCTTGGCGTATGTGCCTTTTTCATAGCCGAAAATTCCCGGTGTGGTGAATTCCGTCGGATTCCACCACCGCGACCATCCGTCCGCGTTCACAAGCTGGATGTCGCCCGGACCCGGGATCACAAGGCCCGATGCGTTGTAGCTTCCGTAGCCGAGTAGAATTCCGCGCACATCGAATCCCGTGAACGAGGGAGCTCCGTTGAATGGATGTGTGATATTTACGTTAACGACAAAGTATCCCGTTGCGGGAGTGCTTGACGGATCGATTGTAAACCCGATCCCGACTGCCTTGTTAAGGGGACGGGTAGCGTTGATATGGATGTCCGTCGACCGGGAGGGAATAACCGATATGGTCCCTTCCGCGATGTCGGCTTCGCAGTTGAAGTAACCCCAGAGCGATCTGATGTCGCTGACGGATTGCTCGATCGAATTCGTGGTGGAGTCCGTCGGGAGCTTTGGAGCTGCGGGATTGTGTGAAGACTGGCACCCAAACGCAAAGAACAGGATTGCTGCAAGCAGCAGAGTAAAACGATTCAGACGCATAACAACCTCTAAAGTGGCCGAAAGCCAAATGCAGATTAAGATTAAATAAATACACAAAAACGCCGCCCGTTTTTAAAGCGCGGCCACCTGTTTCTCTACTTGAAGATATTATAGTTGGTCACATGAAAAAATACAAGTGGGTATTTAACCAATGGCAAGAAATCTCAAATCCGATCCCGCTTGGCATTTTCGATTTGAAAAAAAATGACATTCTGGCTAAAAAACCGCGAAATAGAGGAAAAATGTGCTAAAAATCCTTTGCCAGGCGTTTTATACTTGACAAGTACGTATTAAATTTGATAAAAGGTCTTTAAATCTAGTCAAAACTTGTGAAAAAATTGCCCAAAAGCGTCATAATGTCCCTGAAAACCTCCAAGATAGATCGCATCATTCGAACAGCAGCACGGTTTGTGCAGGGTTTTATGACATTCCCTGGCTGGCCTGCATGACGCATCAACACTGATATATCGAACTTTTATCCCGCCCGACCGCGTTTCGAGGGGACCTAAAACCGCGGTTTGGATAAGGGATTGCCTCTTGACAAATGCCTGTACCGACCGCACTTCTCCTGGCAAGGGTATAAATGCGGTCGAGGGCAGGGGACCACAAGGGGAGACGTCGTACGAGGGTGGCGAGAGAGTAATCAAACCATTTATCAGCAATTGCCGTCCTACTATGGCATCTCCGGAATTACTGCCTGCGTGATGAGTGCCGACTGTAAATCTGGACATTAAAAGCCTATAATAGGCTGTCCTGAATCCGGGAGCGACCGTGGCAGCATTCGCCGATGAACTGTTTAAACAATTGTCCAAAATTCCTCTGTTGAAATCCAACGAGGAAGCGCGTCTTTGGCGTATGTACAAGGACCAGGACGATCAAAACGCGCGCCAGGAGCTGATTTACCGCTATCAGCCCTTAGTCTGTAAAATAATCACCATCCTGAAACCGTCCGAGCAGGTCTACCTCGACCTCTTCCAGGAGGGGGTTGTCGGACTTGTCGAGGCGGTCGAGCGGTTCGAGCCTCAGCGCGGGTTCAAATTCTCCACCTATGCGAGATTCCGCATACGGGGCCGTGCTCTGACATACCTCCAGAAACACATGCGCGCACCGCAGATCATGTCGGATAGCGAGCAGCTCACCCTCATGCTCCAGAATCTGCCCGACACCGACCCCGATCCGGACGAGCGCGCCGAGGATTCCTATCTCCTGGACCGGATTTTCGAATGCGTCCACACGTTGCCCGAGAAAGAGAAGGATGCATTTACCGCAGTTGTCCTGAAGGAAGAGGAACCGAAACTTGTCGCGAAGAGGATGAAAATATCGCGAAGTTACCTCTCCCGTCTCCTCAAAAAGAGCTGGAAGCGCATCCGCGACACTCTCGACGACCTCGAATACGATCTGGCTTGAGAAAAATTATTTCCAGTAAAGATTTTAGATAAAGATTAGATCTTGTTACGGTCCCGCGAAAGGGACCGATTTTTTTATCTGTAACGCTGACTTTTAGTCGGCTGTAGCGCTGATGTCCCATCGGCTGTAACGCTGACGTCCCCGTCGGCAAAATTCCCCGAAACAACCAACCAAACCTGTGGCGCCTACAAACGACCCCCTCCATCTCGACTTTATCTATAATCTCGCGGAGTTTGTAGGTGTCTCATCTAATGGACACTTTCGCTTTCAGGCTAGATCAGGTAAGCGGGCGGGCGGATCGAGTATTTCGCGGATGGTGTTGACCGGGGCGTAAGGATTGACGGAGATAGAATATTGTGGTATATTCAGAACAGAATTGCTCCCAGCGGGACATGGCGAAAGCCCTCTTGCTGGGTTATTTTATTTTAGGAGGGACTAATGCGTACCGAACCGGTTGAAAAGCGGGTATTCACGTTCATAGACGGGCAAAACCTTTACCATGCCGTTAAGGAAGCATTCGGTTACACATATCCGAACTACGATGTCCTTTTATTAGCCGAAATGATTTGCCGTAAGAAGGGATGGGTTTCTCAGAAAGTCAATTTCTATACGGGTATTCCGAATGAGAGTGACGATAAAATGTGGCATCATTTCTGGGAAGGGAAGCTGGCTGATATGGGGAAAAAGGGAGTCAAAACAGTCAGCCGCTCATTGCGGTATTCGAACGAGAGGGTGACGCTGCCGGATGGGCGCGAGATCACTGTCCTCGCGGGTCGGGAAAAGGGAATCGACGTCAGGATTGCTCTTGATGTAGTGCGCATGGCGCGACATGACCTGTTCGATGTAGCTTTGATCTTCAGTCAGGATCAAGATCTATCGGAGGTTGCGAAAGAAGTCAGGGAGATATCGCGGGAACAGGACAGGTGGATCAAGGTTGCCTGCGCTTTCCCGGTGAGTCCGACAGTGGAAAATCCGCGAGGCATAAACGGAACCGACTGGATTCCCATAGACCGAAAAACGTATGAATTGTGCCTTGATCCTCTGGATTACCGGCTCAAAAAATGACCGGTTGGAATCGCTAACATCTGATTACTCCCCCTGTAAGCCTGATGTCCCCACCTGCAAAATCCCCCGAAACCGGCAACCAAACCTGTGGCGCCTACAAACGACCCTTGCCAAATGGTATAATTATCAATAATGTCCGGGCTTTCAGAAAATAACAATATCCTCCATACCGTGACGACCATCATTAGCCAAATCCTGAAATATCTTGAGAACCGGAGAGCCTGGTTATGATCCTGCAAACAAGCGATATCCTGAAAGTAATTTTGACAACTATTATCATGCTTGTTGTTGGCATAATTGTATTCTTTGTATTAATAGTGTTTATCGGTCTGATGTTACTTAGCCCCTCCGATGTTCAAAATATCGAGGAAATAGGCGCTTCGGTGACCGTCGATAGTTACGGGAATGTTTATGTTACTGGAGAATCTTCCGGTACGGTCGATTTCGATCCCGGTCCCAGGGAATACTCTCACCAATCAGATACTTGGGGAAGCCCATTTCTCAGCAAATTTGATTCATCAGGAAACTTTCAGTGGGTTAAAATATGGAATGGCGAGGGAAAACTGTACGGAGGCATCGCGGACAAAAGCCAAATCATCATTTCAGGATCATCCTACGGCACAGTTGATCTGGATCCTGGGCCAGAAGTGGATGAGCATATCGGATATGGGGAGTTTCTGTCACGATTCGATGCTAATGGTGACCGTATCTGGGCTAAAACGTGGGACGGAGGGAGCATAGGTAATATAGCAGTTGACACCAACGGTGGTATTTACACTTATGGTGATTTTCATGCTGGACTCAATGAATCTCTTGATCTCGATCCTGGACCTGGTGTGGTCGAGATTAATGAACCTACAGCGTATGTAACCAAGTTTGATTCCCAAGGAGAATTTATTTGGGCAAAAACATTGGGATGGATGGAAGGTGATGACATTGCTGTCGACAGTAGTGGTGATATTTACCTGACTGGCATCTTCGACGGTACTAAGGACTTTGATCCCGGGCCTGGAGTAGTTGAACATACGGGATACTATTCTGCTTTTCTCTGCAAACTTGATCTGGAGGGCAATTTCTCCTGGGTTCGCACTTTTGAAAGGACGGGCCGGGATGCGGCAATCCTGACCACCATTGATCCTAACTCCAACATACTTGTCCATAGTGCCTACCCGCTTCTTTCCAATTCAGAATTGAAAGAAAACATATTCCTTAAAAAATTTGATTTAGATGGTAATTTGCTCTGGGAGTGTGACTGGCATGAGTCTGATAACATCACCTGTCGGGGAATTGACTCCGATGACTACGGCAATATTTACATAACTGGTTACTTTACCGGCAAGGCAGATTTTGACCCCGGTCCCGGAAAGGATGAGCGCATAACTGGAGACAAGGATGTATATTTGTCAAAAATCGATCCATCGGGGAATTTCAAATGGGCTAAAATCTTAGGGGGGCCGGGCTCGGATGTAGGGATTGGAATTTGTTTTGATTCTGGTGGATTTGTCTATGTTACCGGGAATTTCTGTGATCGGGTAGATTTCGACCCTAGCCCGGGAGAGGATTGGCACACATCGACCGGTTATAATGACATCTTCCTCAGCAAATTCGATTTGGACGGCAATTTGATCTGGGCTCGAACATGGGGCGGAGAAAATCCATCAGCCGCAGTTGATTGACAAGTGATACCAACCGGGAGTGAACATTATATGCCTGGCGCGGGAAGCGCACAAAAAACACGGTGCTACGCGAAGGAACATCTCTACGCTGTACTGATCTCACCCCCATTTTCCCATTTACTCCCACCCCATCTCCGGTTATAATCCCCTTCTAAACCCGTTACCACGGAAATAATTTAACTTGGGTGACGTATTTGTGGTATAATCACCCTGAAATTCCTGTATTCACTCCCGGGGGGAGAAATAGATGACCTTGAAACTGCCGGTTTATTTTGATAATAACGCCACCACCCCTCTCGACCCGCGCGTCCTCGAGGCGATGCTGCCGTACTTCACCGAAAAATTCGGCAACGCCGCGAGCCGGAGCCACTCGTACGGCTGGGACGCCGCGGACGCGTGCGAGCACGCGCGCGAGCAGGTCGCCGACATCATCGGCGCCGACACAAAGGAAATCGTCTTCACATCGGGCGCGTCCGAGAGCGACAACATCGCGCTCAAGGGCATGATGGAAAATTATGCCGAGAAGGGTAATCACCTCATCACCGTGGCGACCGAGCACAAGGCGGTCCTCGACACCGCCCATTATCTTGAAACAAAGGGATACAACGTAACGATCCTCCCGGTCGAACCGGATGGGCGTGTCAATCCCGAACTGGTCGAATCCGCGATCACCGACAAAACTGTCCTGGTCAGCGTGATGCTGGCGAACAACGAGACCGGCGTGATTCATCCGATAAAAGAAATCGGCGAGGTCTGCGAAAAGCGCGGCGTGTTTTTCCACTGCGACGCCACCCAAGCTATCGGGAAGCTCCCGGTGAATGTTAAGGACATGAAAATCCACCTTCTTTCGATGTCCGGACATAAAATTTACGGACCAAAGGGTGTCGGTGTCCTCTACGCTCGAAACCGCAACCCGAGAGTCCGTCCCGAGGCTGTCATTCACGGCGGCGGGCACGAGAAAAAAATGCGGTCTGGGACTTTGAACGTGCCGGGAATTGTCGGCCTCGGAAAAGCGTGCGAAATTATCAAAAACGAGATGGGCGAGGAAATCCCGAGGCTTCTTAAACTGCGAACAAAACTCGAAAGGGGCGTTCTCGACTCGCTCGAGGAGGTCCATATCAACGGAAATTTCGAACATCGCCTTCCGAACACAATTAATTTTTCGTTCAAGTATGTCGAGAGCGAGAGCCTGTTTCTGAAGATGGAAAATCTCGCGGTAAGCTCGGGATCGGCGTGTACATCGGCGACCCTCGAATCGAGTTTTGTATTAAGGGCGATGGGCGTCCCCGACACCCTCATCAACGGCTCCCTTAGGTTTTCACTCGGTCGATTCACAACCGAGGAGGAGATCGATTTCGCGATCCCGATCATAATCAGGGCCGTAAAATATCTGAGGGAGATAAGTCCACTTTACGAAATGGCGCAGAAGGGAATCGATATCGACTCGATGGACTGGAGCGCGTACGACCGGCATCATCATCACGACGCATAGAAATTATTTGCGGGTTGATGTTATGATAACCCGCGGAGTGACGGAGTGACGGAGTGATTAAATAACTATGAAAAACCCTCTTTACAGCGATAAACTCATGGAGCATTTCGAGCACCCGAGAAATGTGGGCTCATTCCCCGAGGACGAACCTAATGTGATTTCCGGGATGGTCGGATCGCCCGCGTGCGGCGACACTCTCAAACTCGAGCTTAAAATCGATCCAGTGACCGAAAAAATTGTCGATGTCCGCTTCAAGACCTTCGGATGCGCGAGCGCGGTCGCGTCAAGCTCGCTTCTGACCGAATGGATCAAGGGCAAAACGGTGGACGAAGCTCTTCAGATAAAAAACATGGATATCGCGAAGGAACTCGACCTCCCCCCGCTTAAAATCCACTGTTCGCTACTCGCCCAGGACGCGCTCGAGGTCGCTGCGGAGAATTATCACAAGATGAAAGCCGGCGAAGCTCCGGACGATGAACTGAAACCCGCGCACACCAAGTGCGGACTGCCGGTAGGGGAATGTCTTCCAGTCGCGAAGGGCAAAGAGTGCGAGCTGTATAAAAAATAAGGTTCTTTGCAAAAAATTCACTGTGGCACACACACGCACGAGTCCTCGAGGGATGTGTGTGCGCTAATAAACGAGAGAAAACACATACATCCCTCGCAGGCTCGGGCTGTATGTGCCACAGCTAATCTCATTTAGCTAAAGTGCCGCGTCTTGTGAAAATTTACTCTTTTTCTGCGTCTTGATTAACATTAATCCTTGATTTTGTTATAATTTCCGGATTCTATGCAGTCGTATGAGACGGCTGTCAATTTTTGTGTGACCGGATGGTTCTCACCAAGGGTGTGCATTACCCGGTGATTCCGTTCGAGAAGGTCGAACCATGTCCGACGAGCATCAGAAAAGACAGGCCCATATTCAGGAGATCACTGGTGAAACTCTTAACAAGGTTATAGACCTTGCGCGTCTCGATCCCCTTGCTCCCGGTATGGCGCTTCAGAAAGACCATCTGAAAAAAATCCTCGAGCACTTCCGTGTTTTGAGGCATGTGAACATTGATGGAATGGAGCCGACGATCGTTGTCAACCATCCGATTCTTCATCTAAGGGCTGATGAAATCGACGACACGTTTACCCCTGACGAGGCGCTTTCGAATGCAAGGCTTAAATTCGAGCAGTATTTCCTTTCTCCTAAGGTCTTAGGTGCGGAAGGACCGGACGACGGCATCGACAATAAATAGATAAGAAGACAAAAAGAATAGAAGATAAAAAGAGCATGAAGGGATTCAACGAATTATCCATTGAGAAGCTTGCTTTCAGGTTCGCAAAGGGTGAGATTCATCCCCGCGAGCTTCTGAAAAACTGCAAGCAGCGAGTCGACGAGGTCGAGCCGCATGTCAATGCGCTTAACAGAGACACGTTCGAGCAGGCGTTCAAGGGCGTCGATTCGTGGCACTACAATCCCGGCGATCCCCATGTGGGGATCCCGTATGTTCTGAAGGACAATATATGTACGGCGGATATACCCACCGACTGCTCATCGCGCATCCTGGAAGGATTCACTCCCCCTTATAACGCCACCGCGAACAGCAAATTACTCACGTCCGGATTCAGACTGATCGGGAAATCCAACATGGATGAATTCGGCATGGGATCGTCCACCGAATATTCGGCATGGGGACCTACGCTCAATCCCTTCGACATTTCCCGCGTTCCGGGAGGATCGTCCGGCGGAAGCGCGGCCGCGGTTGCCTGCGGATACGCTCCCATCGCGTTCGGCACCGACACCGGGGGCAGTGTCCGACAGCCCGCTGCATTCTGCGGGAATGTCGGATTGCGCCCGACATACGGCAGAATTTCCCGCTGGGGACTTATCGCCTTCGCGTCGTCGCTCGACCAGATCGGTCCCATCACGACAACTGTCCGGGATTCCGCGATAGCTCTGAAAATTATCGAGGGGGGGGATACTCGCGATTCAACCGTGTTTGAGTCCGCTCCTGACGACTTTTTTGCGCACATTGAGGACGGGATCGGTAATCTAAGGGTCGGGATTCTGGACGTTGGGCTTGCCGACTGGGTGGACCCACGGGTCAAAGCTGTCTTCGAGAAAAATGTGAGCTGGTTCAAGGGTCACGCGAAAGAGGTAAAGGAAGTCTCTATTAAATCATTCGACATGATCCTTGCCGCCTATTATACCCTCGCGCCGTCCGAGGCATCCAGCAATCTCGCCAGGTTCGACGGGATCCGCTACGGCAGGACCGTTGACCTCGCCGAAACTTCCGGGAGCGTCGACGATAACACCGCATCCGACCTCCTCGATTTTTATCGAAAAAATAGAAGCCAGGGATTCGGTCCTGAGGTGACGCGGCGTATCCTCCTCGGCACATTCGCTCTATCGGCGGGCTATTATGAGGATTATTATCTCCGCGCCCAGAAAGTGAGATCGAGAGTTCGGGCGGAACTTGACGCGATTTTCAAGGGTGTCGACATTATCATCTCTCCGACAGCCCCGACGCCCCCATTCAAGCTTGGATCGGCCCTTGACGATCCTATGAAAATGTATAAATCCGACATCTTCGTCCTGTTTCAACCGCTTGCCGGCCTTCCCGCGATCTCGATCAACGGCGGATGGACCGACCTTGACGATGACGGCGTGACATATCTTGAAAAATCAAAATTCAAGGACTGTTTCGGAAAACCCGTGAAGCATCTGCCTGTCGGGCTTCAGATAACGGCTCCCGCCTGGATGGAATCGACGCTTTTCCGCGCGGCGCGGGCTTTCGAAAGGGAGCATACGTAAATATTTTATCTTGTTTTATGGACGATTATTTCGACATTTTGCGCGACGACATGATGGCCAACTACAAGGCTGTCCAATCGCGCATGGCGAAAACCGAGCAGGGCAGGACAAACATCCTTCCGTCCAACCTCCTTGCCGGCGAGGTCAAGGGGTATTATTCAAACGTACTGGTGTTCGACCTTGTGCGGTTCTCGGATATCACGAAGACCGGCAGGATGAACAGCGAAGCCGCGATGCTGATCAACACCGTGGTCCCGACCGTTATTAAAGCCCTCAACGATTTCAATGGAATTGTCCTGAATACGAGCGGCGACCAGGTGATGGCGATTTTCGGGCTGGAGCCCAGGGACGCTGGAACATCGACCCGGTCGGCGATTCAGGCAGCCCTCTATGTGGCGAATTTCATCGAGCATATTGCCGATAAGTTTATCGGTCGGATGCTCCCGTCCGGTCTGCTGTGCTCCATTGGGATCGATCAGGGCCCTATTTCTGTAACCTCTGTCGGACGAAGGGGCTCGGCGGGACTTGTCGCGCTCGGACCTCCGGTCCATATAGCCCAGAACCTGCATTTCCTGGCCGGTGACAACGAGATCTGGGTCGGTGAGAATGTCTACCGGAGTCTTGAACCTGAATTCGGGGAGAAGTTTTTTATCCCGGCCGATGTCGGCAAGTGGCCGTGGACATCTATTGATTCCGGAGAGCAATACGGGGCGTTCAGATTTGTGGAATGACGCGCCCGATTGAATAATAAAAATGTGTCCGGACTACGTACCAACAATCGGAATCGAAGTACACGCGCAGCTTAATACGCTGAGCAAGATGTTCTGCTCGTGCTCGGTGAAATACGGAGACCCTCCGAATACGCACCTGTGCCCGGTCTGTCTTGGTTTGCCCGGAAGCCTGCCGAGAGTAAACCGCAAGGCGGTAATACTCGGGCTTCGTGCGGTACGCGCCCTTGGATGCTCGATCCCGCCGGTCGCGCAGTTTGCCAGGAAGAATTACTTCTATCCCGACCTTCCCAAAGGCTACCAGATAACAATGTTCCAGTTACCGCTCGGTACGGAGGGCAAACTGGAGCTCATAGATGAAGAAGACAGGCTGGAAAGTGCAATTGGAATAGAGAGGATTCATATTGAAGAGGACACCGGGAAGCTGAATCATGAAGGGCGTATGGGCACCTTGATCGATTTCAACCGCGCAGGGGCCCCGCTGATTGAAATTGTATCAAAACCCGAGATAAAGTCGGGACCTCATGCGGTAAAATACCTGAAAGAGCTTCGAAGGCTGCTCAGGTTCCTGCGAATCTCAAATGCAAATATGGAGGAAGGCAGTTTCCGCTGCGAAGTGAACATCTCAGTCAGGCCGTCCGACCGCGAGGAGCTTGGAACCAGGGTCGAGATCAAGAACCTGAACAGTTTCAAGGCGGTCGAGCGGAGCATCGATTTTGAAATAAAGCGCCAGACGAACATACTGGAAAGCAAAGGTGAAGTGAAACGGGAAACCCGGGGCTGGGATGAGAAAGAGGACGCTACGGTCCACCAGCGATTCAAGGAGGGCGAGAGCGAGTACAGGTATTTTCCGGAACCCGACCTCCCCGAATTGTTGTTGGAAGGAGATATTCTGGATGAATCGACGTTCGACCTAAGCAAGATTCCGGCGAGGAAGGTGAAGGATCTGGTAAACAGGTTCGGAGTGCCGCCACACGCTGCGGACCTCCTTATGTCCGGGACAGGGTCGCCGGAAGGGAACCCGTATTTTGTCGCCGAGTTTTTTGAGGAAGCGGTGGGACGTCACGGCGGTCTCGGGACTCCCGCGGCCAACCTGATGACGGGCGTAGTTTTTGAGTTCCTGAAAAAGAGCGGACTCACGCTCGACCAGACCGATTTCACGGCGAAGAAGCTGGCGCAGATAACCAAGATGGTATCTCGCGATGAACTGTCAAACACCAGCGCGAAAATGGTGGTTAGCCTTATTCTGGAGCAGGGCGGAGAAGTGAATGATATAGTTATGCGCGAGGGATACGCGCAGGTTGTGGATGACGACGAAATCAGCATACTTGTAAGAGAGATCATCGAAGCAAACGCTCCGATTGTTGAGCAGATAAAACGGGGGAAACTAAATGCGATTGGGGCGCTTGTTGGCGCGGTTATGAAGAAGAGCAAGGGCGATGTGGACCCGAAACGCGTCAACGAGCTTCTGCAAGAGCGTATCCTCGGAAAGAAAAACCGGGGGGGATGAAACAGGAGGGTAACGATCAGATGCCTGAAAACAATGTTAAGAAAGTGCCGCAGGTAACCGTCAAGCGGCTTGGACGGTACCTCAGGGTGCTTGAACGGTTCCACGAAGATGGGATGGAATCGATTTCATCCGAAGAACTGGCCGCCGAGCTTCACGTGAAGCCCTCGCAGTTAAGGAAAGACCTCGCTTATTTCGGTGAGTTCGGCACACGGGGCATGGGATACAGCATCCCGATGCTGACCGAGGAGCTAAGGAAAATACTCGGACTTCACCGCCAGTGGGCGATCGCGATTGTTGGTATAGGCAACCTCGGGACCGCGCTTCTAAGGTATAAAGGCCTGAACGAAAAGGGTTTCAGGGTCGCGGCGATATTCGATGATGATCCTGAGAAGGTCGGAAGCTCCAGGTCGGGTGTACAGATTTTTCACATCGATGAGATGCCCGAAATTGTCAAGGAGAAAAACATTCAGATCGCGATTATCACGGTACCCGCGCCAGCCGCCAGACATGTGGCGGAGACCATAATAAACGCGGGAGTCAGGGCGATTCTTAATTTCGCGCCGATCAGCATAAAATGCCCGGACGGCGTGACCTGCCAGCCTGTCGACATCGCGAGCGAGCTTAAATTGCTTTCACACCACCTTTCATCGACTGAAAATCAGGATGGTTCAAGTTGATTTTTATCAGACGATAATGGTTGTGAAATTACTGTCAATCTGCAATAATCATTTAACCTCGTTCAAATTGTGGCTCGTGGGGAGACTGAAGGTGGTTTGAATCGTTCCACCTCTGAAAGAGAAGATTTTTATGGATAATGTATCAGCACAGCCTTTAGTTCTTAACAAGCTTGCGGCAGTCGAGTATCAAACTCTCGAAATCGCTGCGGTTGCATTCATTGTAGCATTCATTATCAGCCTTTTTTTCTGGTTCACAAGGTCGAAGGCCCTGGGGATTCTGTCCTATGGCGTCTCCGTTCTGGCGACTGTTATATTGACCGCCACGCTGGTCATCCGCCAGATCAACGTGGGACATCCCCCGTTCGTTCAGCTTTACGAAACCTATCTTTTCATCGGCTGGGCGATCGCGGCGATCTCGGTCATAGCCGACCCATTGCTGAAATCAAGGTTGCCGAGTTCCGTGGCGAATCTCGTCACGGGTCTCATTCTGTTCTATATCTGGACCTGGGGTGAATCGGAGCGCGAAGGCCATAACCTCTTGCCCGCTCTGCAGAGCCCGTGGTTGTACGTGCATATCGCGACAACCCTGCTTTCCTATGCGGGATTTGCGATTTCGGCGGGAGCCGCGCTTGTTTACCTGTTTAAGCGCAACGATAAAGTCGACGAACTGAGTTATAAACTCGTGTCGTTCTCTTTTCCCCTGCTGCTCCTTGGAATTCTCCTCGGCGCGGTGTGGGCGAAGGAAGTTTACATGAAATACTGGCAGTGGGACCCCAAGGAAACCGCGGCGCTTGTATCATGGCTGATCTATGCCGGGTACCTGCACGCGAGGCTGGTTCTCGGATGGAAGGGAACGAAGGCGTCGATCATGAATCTGATCGGATTCGCCGCTGTTATCTTCACCTGGATCGGACTCAACTACGTGAGCAGGCTTATCGACCTTGGAGGGTACCATAATTACTAATAATGGCTGAAAACAATCGGACCGAAAATAGAAAGACCAAACCCGGCAGCGCCGGCAAGGGGGAAGATGGCGTCGGGATTTTCGACCTCCTGTTCCAGGGGCTGGCCGGGATTCCGCAGTTGATGAGGTCGCTCAGTTTTGCTATCTGGGTAATCATCATCATAGCAATCCTTACGCTGGCCGGTACGATACTCCCCCAGGAACATCTTTCAAACGACCCGGTCGACTACGGCCTCAGGTACCAGGCGCTTTTCGACGTGAATCCCGATGACGGAGTCAATTCGGTTCAGGAATTTTTCTATTACTATGTCGTCAAACGTTTACAGCTTTATAATATTTTCAAAACCACGCTTTATTTCATGCTTTTGGTCCTGCTCACCATTTCAGCGGTCCTTTGCGCCTGGGACCGGTTCGGGATTGCGAAAAAACTCCTCAGCAGGACCGACCCCGTAATAAAACCCGAAAGCGTCCGACAGTTAAAATACTCGACCGGAGGTAAAATCTCCGGGGATTCGGGCGTTATCGCCGCAGAACTTGGATCAAAGTTTAAAAAAGCAGGGTTCCAGGTTTTCGAGAAAGAATGCGAAGACGGGCGCACTTGTTTTTTCGGACGTAAAAACGCGTTCCGGTTTTACGCGTCGGTGGCTTTTCACTGCGCGCTTGTTTTTATTCTTGTGGGCGGACTCATCGGCGATGAAAGGATGTTCGCGTACGACGGTACTATCGCCCTGTCGGAGGGTGAAAGGCAGCCGATAGGAAGCGTGGCTCACAGTAAATGGCAGGAGGAGAGCCGGTCCAAACCAATGGCTCCGCCTTTCGTCCCGGAATATCCGGAACAGCTTGAACTAATCGACTACACGAGCATTTACCGTGAACGGGACTTCGGCAGCATAGATCCTGAGACCGGTTTTCCCGCTGAAAATTACATGTCCGCGCCGTCAGATTATATCAGCCACGTCAAGATAATTCGCCCGAATCCGTCAGGGGAGGACCAGGTCCTGGTTGAAAAGACCGTTCAGGTCAACTTCCCGCTGAGATACGGCGGGATCGGGTATTACCAGAGCTCGGTCAACAACCTGATGACTTTTACCGTGACCGAACCCTCGGGAAATGAGACAAGGATCGAGGCGTTCCAATTCGATCAATTCGATATCCCCGGCCTTATGTTTGGCGCGGAGGTCCGCAACGGCGACATTGTCGGCGGGATCTGGGAGTCGGAGGATGGGACACAGTCGCCGATGCCGTACTCGGTGAAACTCGTCGATTACAACGCACAGATGCGGGGAATGTCCGCTTCCCCGGTTTTGCTCGGTTATGTTCGCGAGGGAAAGCCTCTTCAGGTAGGCGATGTCGAGATCAGGCTGGACAGTGTCAAGGAGTATTCGATTTTCTCCTATAACCATGATCCGGGAGTGCCCATCGTGTATTTCGGGTTTCTTATTCTTTCGCTTGGAGTTACGCTCACCCTGTACATGCCCTACCGAACAGGGAGGCTGGTTGTTTCAAAACGCAAGGACGGTGTCGAGTGGGTGGCCGGAAGCACATGGGATGGTTTCACCGCAATATTCGAAGGGACAAGTAAAGAATAGAAGAATAATTAACTGAAATTTTACTTTTTCCCTTCAGGGACATGTTCAGCCGTTCTGTTATGCTATAATCCAAAACCGCTTCATTGAAGCGATAAGCAGGTAATGAATATTACGGCGAAACAGGGAAAATCAGGACAGGTCGGCCTGCTGCCCGAGAGGCTTGCGCGCAAAGCCGCACGGACCGATTATTATTTCCGCCCCGACCCATGGGTGGAGCAGCTTGTCGCGCGCGTCGAAGGCGTCCTTTCCGAGACAATCACAAGCGGTAACATGATGATGGACGAGATCGGACGGCACATGCTGTTCGGTTACGCCAAGCGTCTCAGGCCGATATTTATTTTACTCGCCCAACATCTTTATAAAGAGGAAACCCTCGAACGCACTGTCAAATGCGCTGCAGCCGCGGAACTTATTCATTGCGCGACATTGTTCCACGATGACGTTATAGACCAGGCGTCCACGAGAAAGGGGAAGACCTCCGCGAACTCTGTCTGGGGCAATCGGAGCGCGGTAATTGTCGGCGACCACTTTTTCGTCCTTGCCTACAGATTACTAACCGATCTTCGCGATTTCAGAATCGTTGAACTGTATATTGAGATGTGCCGCGCGCTTGCGAACGGGATTCTCATGGAGATCGGTCATACAGGCAACCTCGACCTCACCGAGGAACTCCATTTCGAGATCATACGGCAGAAAACGGCGGTGTTTTTCGAGACCGCAGCGGTCGTTGGAGGTTATTACGGCGGTGCGGATGCTCAACAGGAAAAGGACCTTGCCGGTTTCGGTCTGAATTTCGGACTGGCTTTCCAATTATCGGACGATCTCCTCGATCTTTTTTCGGACCCCGATGCCACCGGCAAGCCTCGCGGGATGGACCTGAGAAGTAACATTTACACTATCCCCGTCATCCATGCCCTGCGGACCGACTCTGAATTCCGGAGATTATTCCTTAAAAATATAGAGAATTGCAGTATCACCGAGGACAAGGTCGATGAGATAGCGCAATACATGAAGTCGAATGGCATTTTCGAATTTGCCAGGAAGCAGATCGAGGACCACGGCAAAACAGCTCTTCACCATTTGGAAAAACTCCCCGAATCGCATGCCCGCGACACATTCCAGAGCCTTCTCGACAAAATCGTCAACAGGGAATACGCCTGATTTTTTCTAATCCCGTCGGGAGCGCAGGCCTCTGGCCGGCTGGACCGCGGACGTCACGTCCGCTCAGTGCCATGCCCAACTTATGTCGGAGCGTCAGCGGAGACAGAAGTTGGGCATGTTGCAGAAATCGGTGTTCTATAGCAGCATGCCCAACAAGCAGGAAGCTGTGTTGGGCATGGCACGTACCGGGTGCTATGTAAGTGAACTCAGGAATCCGCTCCATGACTGTCGCGGTTCTGTTGGATAGGTCTACTGAAGTGGTTTCCGATGATCAACAGAACCGCGACAGTCATGGAGCGGATTCCTTTTGTCCACTTATCCGGAAGAAGCGTCACTTTTTCTAACATTTAACATTATCCCAGCATCTCCTCCGCGAAATAACTCGACCGCACAAAGGGTCCGCACGCTGCCGCTCTGAATCCCATTTCCAGCGCAATCCGCTTTAGTTCCTCAAATTCCGACAGCGTCCAGTACCTCTCCACACTGAGCTGCTTTCCGGCTCGAGGTTGGAGGTACTGACCGATGGTTATCAAGGTGCACCCGACAACGCGAATGTCCTGCATCGACTCGATTACTTCATCGAAAGTCTCGCCAAGTCCGACCATAAGCCCGCTTTTGACGGGGATGTCCGGAGCCAGGCTTTTCGACATTTTGAGGACATTCAGCGACCGCTCGTATGTCGCTCTGCTCCTTACCTTGGTCGTAAGTCTCCTGACTGTCTCGATATTATGATTTATTACGGTCGGGCTTGAATCGATTACAGCCCGCAGTGAGGACTCATCGCCGGAAAAATCCGGGATCAGTATCTCAATGCAGATGTCAGGATTATCCTGCCTGACCGCCCGGACCGTCGCGGCGTAATGTCCGGCACCGCCGTCCGGGAGATCGTCCCGTGCGACCCCGGTGATCACGACATATTTCAGTCCCAATTTTGCAACACTTGACGCGACACGGGCAGGCTCATCAGGATCGAGCGGCTCCGGTTTTCCATGCCCGACTCCGCAAAACCTGCACGCCCTTGTGCAGACCGCTCCTCCGATCATAAATGCCGCCACGCCACGAGAAAAACATTCCCCGAGATTCGGACATTTCGCGCCGAGGCAGACCGTATTGCCGCCGTCGAGTTTTTCACGCATATCGTGAAGAATGCGGGTCGGCACAGCCCGGACCTTGATCCAGTCGGGACGTTCTATCGATGTTCTGTCACCCATGACGCTTATCAAATCTTATACATCAACTGTTCCGCTCATTCCAGTTGACGGAATAAAAAAAAAGGTCTCATCGACCATCCTCATTAAAAAAACAAAAAAAACGTCAATCTGTGGCACACACAGCCCGAGTCCGCGAGGGATGTGTGTGTTGTATACATATAAATAGCAGGTAATTTGTTCTTTTTTGGAGCGCCTAATCTTACGGCGAGCACTCAGCTTTGACCAGCGCCCTATATCCGTTGAGCAGCCTGAGAGTAATCGGTCCGGCGTCGCCGGCGCCGATGACTTCATTGTCTATCTCCCTTACCGGCATTACCTCGATAAGGCTGTTCGTAATAAAGACCTCGTCGGCCGTCATCAGGTATTTTCTCCCGATTCGCTTCTCCACGAGAGGGATATCAAGGCTCCTCGCAAGGTCGATTACAAGCGCGCGGCTGGTGTCGAGCTGGATTCCGTCTTCAGCCGGAGGAGTGTAAATCTTGTCTTTTTTCACCATGAAAAGATTGGTGGTCGTGCCTTCGCATATCCCGCCCTCCGTGTTCTGGATCAGGACTTCATCGAGTCCCCTTTCCCAGGCCGCGCGACGTGCCAGAATCATCGGAAGAAAGCAGATCGTGTTATGTCCGGAGATCGGGTTATACGGGCTTGTGCGGTAGTTCGAAATTCTCGCCTTTACCCCGGTTTTATATTTCGGAGGTTTCGGGGGAGTGAATTTTCTCGCGTGAATGAACGTGTGCGTCGTGATTCCGTCCGGCACTGCGATCATATTAAGCTGCGACCCGAAGACCGTCATGCGGATATAGGCGGAGCCCTTGTCGGCATCGTTCTGGCGGAGGAGTTCGCGGACCACGAGCCAGAGGTTTTCTTCATCGTAGACAAGATTGAGCCTGAGCGCCTCACAACTCTTTTGTAACCGCTCAAAGTGAAGCGGGAACTGGAAGGGGATCCCGTCATAGCTGCGGAGTATCTCAAAGACTCCATCGCCATACAGAAGCCCGGTTGATAAAGGGCTGATCAGGGCTTCGTCATCCCATCTGATTGCGCCATCGAAAAAAACACGGCTGCGGGTCATAAACAATTTTCCTCCAGACTCTGAAGGCGAGTGTTATAAGTCATGCAAGTTCTCTGCATTATTTTCAATAACAGACATTATGCGGGGACTGGCACACCGATTTCGCCTTGTATCTTACATCACTTTGTCACATAACTTGACAGGCGAAATCGGAGTGCCTGTCACCGCCAGAAGAAGCAGAAATAATGCGCGCTTTAGTAAATACGATAGTCCGCATCAATGCGTATAAAACGAACAGTGCGCATCCGGCTATATCTGATTTAATATCGGCTTTGGACAGGGATTTTAGGACTAATTCCGAGCCTTAGAGGTCGGAATAATATCCTGGGTCGTTGAGGAAGTCTATATAGTAGCTCACGGTGGCAATTTTCTGCACAGAGCCGACCGGTGCCAGACGCGCTTCCTCCATTTTTTGCATTAGAAGTTCCTTCGCCTTCCTGAGCTTGCCCCTCAGGATCAGAGCTTCCACCTCAAGGTCACGTTTCCCGCCGGGAGGAGGCGGAATCTCCGTGATTGTCTTAGTCGGCGACTGGCTTCTTCGCGACAGGAATTCCTGGTATTCCTTGCCGCCGAGCCACCCCATGGAGTCCATGTCGCGGCTGGTTGTCCAGACATGGGTGATAACAACCATGATGATTAAAAGAAGTATCAGGTAGAAAACTAGTCCCATAACCTCACCGCCTAAGAGAAATTTGTGGACAGGCACCAATTCGGCTGTGGATGCAGGACGCGCGTTCAGGATTGGACGAGCCGAATTGTTGCCAGTCCCCAAATTTCGGGAACATAACCTTATTGGTTACGTCCAACAATGCGATCCACATCCTTGTCACAAGCAGAGAGTTCAACAAGATCAATTTGAAGGACTCTCTGCTTTCATTTTAGTCATTTTCCACCTCACCCCCTTGCCCCCTCTCCATGCCATGGAGAGGGGGTTAGGGGGTGAGGTATTTTCTAAACCAGTCCGAACTCCTTCAACGCGGCGTCTACAATTTCGCGTCCCGCCTCATCAAGCGGAACCAGCGGAAGCCGGTACCCTCCTACCGGTTTGCCAATCACGTTGAGCGCGTATTTTATGGGAATTGGATTCGTTCTACAAAACAGCGCCTTGAATAGAGGGATGAGTGACAGATGAATTTCCTTCGCCTTGACGACATCCCCCTTGAAAAAGCAGTCGATCATTTCACCGATGGTTTTTCCGACAAGATGGCTTGCAACCGAAACAACCCCGACCGCCCCGACCGATAACATCGGCAACGTAAGTGCGTCATCGCCCGAGTAAATCGCGAACTTATTCTCATCCGTAAGACGGCGGATCATCGCGGCCTGCTCGACCGACCCGCTCGCCTCCTTGACCGCGACAATATTATCGATTTCGGCAAGTTTGGCGATTGTGCCAGGCTCGCAATTCACCCCGGTACGTCCCTGTATGTTGTAAAGCACGACAGGAATATCGACCGATTCGGCGATTTTACGGAAATGGGCGTCCAGACCCTCCTGCGTCGGCTTGTTATAATATGGATTAACCAGCAGAAGGCCGTCAACATTCCTCTTGGCCATTGCCGTCGAGAGTTTGATCGATTTGTCCGTCGAATTCGTCCCTGTCCCGACAATGATTTTGACTTCTTTCGGGATTCCTTCCCTGACAATGTCGACAAGCTTCCTGAGTTCATCCTCCGACAGGTTCGGACTTTCGCCGGTCGTTCCCCCGACCAATATTGTCTCGGTCCCGGATGTAACTAGGTGTCTGACAAGTCCCTGCACAAGGTCCTCGGCAATTTTGCCCTTATTATCGAACGGCGTGACCATTGCCGTCACGACTTTTCCGAACGGTGCGAACATACGTCCTCCCCCGTTCCCCGCGATTGTTCACTTAATGGATGTTAATCATGCAGGATTTGGGCCAATCAATCAAGTAAATGAAATTTTTATCCGCTCCATAACTGTCGCGGTTCTGTATGATGGAAAAACCTGCGGACAACAGAACCGCGACAGTTATGGAGCGGATAAAAATTCTGTATGATAGAAAAACCTGCGGACAACAGAACCGCGACAGTTATGGAGCGGATTCCTTTTAATTTATCATCTGCAACGTGTTTACTGCTGCTCCGCCGGTGATGTCAAATGTGCCTTCGTCAAAATTCGGATCGGAATCAGGCGAATTACCGGCGCTGATCGACCCGTATCCGAGCCCGTCGTCGGCTGTCCACGTATATAGCAGCGCTTTGCCCATATCTCCCTGTCCGAGCAGCCCGCCGGTTTCGAAGGCCGCGAACGATCTCGTTTCGAGCGCCGCCTGGGTGTCCCATCCCCATCCGTTTACGCCGGGCTGGATCGGTACGAATGCGACACCTTCGCCTATCCCCCACAAATGGTACGTAACCTTCATCGTCAGTAGAAACGGGATCAATGTGTAATTCTGGCTGACCGTGTAATCAGTACTTTTGGTTTCGGGATACTGAAAATCTATAGGCGGATCGAGTGGGAAGTCCTGGATATCCTCAACCACCGGCTCCGAGGTGTGCATGCCCCACAGCCTGAGCAGATTCGCGCCCTCATTGTGAGCCTCAGCCTGATAGACGCTTTGTGGCGTTCCGGTGAGAGCGACTTCGGTCTTGAAAAAATGAGTGACATTCCCGCTGAATTGACTCTTGAAACTCGCCACCTCCGGATCGTTCGGGTCGAGCGCTTCGCGGGTACTCGTTGAATCCGCCGGTATGCCGGTGAAATCCCACGGACCGTCATGGTCGGCGTAATCGACCGGTGGAGGATTACCGGCGCCGTAATCGTAACCCGATGAAATATACGTGTACTCAACACCCTTTGCTTTATAGAACTTGTCGTCCTGAACTGTGATAATTACACCGCCATCAGGAACATGCACAACGGGATAACTGAACAGACGGTAACACGTGTATTCCTTCAAAGTGACCGGATCCGTTCCGCGCGTGTAAATTAAAATGTCCGCCCGATTGCCTGCGGGGAGATTCACATTTGAAATATAACCTGAATAGGTGACGAAGTCGCCGTTATCCTGAGGGTCCGAAAGTTCTGTGATCCCGTCATAGAGCAGGGGAGCCTCCACAGAAACGCCGGTCACATCTTTTTGCCAGTCGTAGACATCCACGATTATTCCCGCCGACCCGCCGTCACCGTAGATTCCCGGACCAATCCAGACTTCCATGTGATACGGCTCCGGGCAATTGGCTTTGGCGGGATCGAAACTGTCCGGCACAACAACCGGCTCTGTCGGAGTCCACCAGTTGGCATCGACAGCGTACTGGAAGCTCAAACCCTTGTCGCCTAGTTTGATTTGATAGTGGCGGACATTGGTCGATCCTGCCCCGAACGCTCCCCGTTTGACCTTAAGCATGTCCGGGATCGATTGATTAGCGGTCAGGTCGTCCGCGAAATATTTATATGGATTCAACGTGGCGGTGTAATTTTTAATTGCGTCCGGAGTGCTTAGTTTCCCGTCGACATAACCGCTCCCTGTATATTCCGTCGGATTCCAGAGACGTGAATGCCCGTCCGCGTTCAAAAGCTGCATGTCTGTAGGTCCTGGGTAAAACAGGGATTCCGAAAATCCCCCTACAGAACCATGCCCTATCAAAATTCCCCTGACATCGAATCCGGTGAACTTGTCCAGCCCTTCGAATGGGTGTGTGAGCTTGACATTCACATCGAGAATCCCGTCGACCAGTGTGACCGGGGGTTCGATTCCGACAGCGGCATCTCCGCCGGATTCCATGATACCGACCACGTTCAGATGAACCTGCGTCGTGTGCCTGGGAGTGAAGACCAGGCTCGCGGACCCGTGCCCGTCCGGAATGACATCGACATCCCAGAATCCCCAGAGCTGTCTCGACATGCTCGTATCGGGGTTCCTGGTGATGTCCGGCGTGTTCGGCAGTTCTGAGGATGTCGAACACGCTAGAGCGATGAGCAGGAATATGATTGCACATATACAGAAAATAGTTGTTCGCATGATTCATGACCTGCTGGTAATTAGCGTATTTACTGATTTCCGGAATTATAGCATTAGAGACGGCAATCGGGCTTGATGTTATAATTCCGTACATGTTCGTCTTCGGACTGGGACTTCTCGGATCCATATTTCTCTCCTTCGGATGCCTGATCGCGGCATTCAAGTCGCTTCTATCGCTGAAGGATGCCTATAATCCGGAAGCCCGTACAATTGCGATTATGGGATTCATCGGGGGATTAATCGCGAGCGCATTTTTCGGCTGGGCGACAATCGTCCTTGTAAACAAACTGGACGCTATGACGCAGGGAATGATGCAGTAAGGTCCTGGAAAGTTGATCCTGCAGTATTTTCAGCAAGTCAGAACATTCCACCAATCATGTTGATTATCTTCTAGTTCTAGAAATAATTTGAAACAAAATGTAGCGCTGACCTGTGGTCGGCTGGCTCGGGGATGTCCCATCCGCGCTTTTCATCAATGCATTTGCAAATCGCGGACGAAACGTCCCCGATCCAGCCGACCGCAGGTCAGCGCTACAGATTAATAAGCCATGCATTGTGAGTGAATCAATATGTTCAAAGGGGACCTCTCTCACTTCCCGACAATGGACGATATCATTTCCTTGAATTTCTCCAGCGGACCGGGTTTTTTGAATTCCATACGCCTATATCCCATGCAGCCTTCGGGACAGCTTATGCCCGCTACGGTTGCTCCGTGGCGCTCGGCGCGGTTCACATCGCATCGAAGCGTCCCTTTGTTGCCCTCGTGAATATCGTTGTTTGTCACCCTCTTGAGGTGAAAGCAGTCGTGTCGAATCATCGCTTGCTATATCTCCTTCTATAAATCACTTGGATTCGAAAAAGTCCCTTTTGTTTATGAAATCAATTGTGAAATCAATAAGGAATCTGTCCATTTCCGTACATTTGATGTAAAAACACCACACATCATGTAGTATCGCGGATACTTACTGCGGAAGGTTTTGTATAATTGAATCAGGTGAAAAGAGAATTTATTGAAAATATGGAAAATAGAGAAAATACCCCTGAGGCGATCCGGGCAAGGCTCGATAATATACTCCCGCACGTTACCAAACCGGGACGGTACTTCGCGGGCGAGATCGGCGCCATCCGCAAACCGTGGCATGACTCATCAGTGCGGGTGATCCTCAGCTTCCCTGATGTTTACGAAATCGCTGCGGTTAATCTTGGTCATTTTCTATTGCAGGAAATCATAAACCTGCGTGACGGTTATATTTGTGAGCGAGTTTATTCGCCGTGGCCGGACATGGAGGCTAAACTGCGCGAGACCGGGACCCCTCTTTACTCGCTCGAATCCTGCTGTCCTGTCGGTCAGTTCGACATCCTCGGCGTGTCGTTAACTCATGAGCTCGCGTTTACAAATCTCCTGCAATTGATCGACCTGTCCGGACTTCCGCTGCGGAGTTCCGTTAGGGGCTTTCCGATTGTGATTGCGGGCGGACCGGCGGTTTTTAATCCCGAACCGGTCTGGGCTTTTGTGGACGCCTTCGTCCTTGGCGACGGCGAGGATGTCATTCTCGAATTATGCAGGACGATTGAAAATAGACGCGCTGAAATCGATTCCGCGAAGGGCGACATCAACGCTGAGCTTAAATTAAAGAAAGAAATTCTCGATGAGTGGGGCGGCGCAGGGGGAACGGCCTCGATACAGGGCGTATATGTCCCGTCTCATTTCGATGTCAAATACAATCAGCACGGGAAAATCGAAAGCGTTGAAAATCTTGCGGGTGGACCGTCGCAAATCCGAAAAGCTCTTGTGACGGATCTCGACAAAGCCCACTGGGTGACCGAGCCGCCGATTTCCCACATGCAGAAGGTGTCGAGCAGAGTGACCGTCGAGTCGGCGCGCGGCTGCACGCACGGTTGCAGGTTCTGTCAGGCGGGAATGATATATCGTCCGTGGCGTATGCGGTCGCTCGACACTCTCAAAGATCAGGCTGAAACATTATTAAAATCGACCGGACTCCAGGAGCAGAGTTTCCTCGCGCTCTCCACAACCGACTGGCCGCATCTGACCGAGTTCATAAAATCGATGAAGGGCGTTCGACGTCCGTTCCATCTCAAAATCAGCCTGCCGTCGAACCGGATCGGAGCGCTCAATAGCGAGCTTGCCGAACTGGTCATCTCAAACCGAAAGGGCGGGCTGACACTCGCGATCGAGGCCGCATCGCCGCGACTCAGGGCTGTAATAAACAAGGACGTTACCGATGAGCAGGTCGTATCGGCAGTTGAGAATACACTCGCAGCTGGATGGGACCTCCTCAAGCTGTATTTCATGATCGGACTTCCGTCGGAAACGGACGATGATGTCCTGTCGATCATCGACCTTGTCGATAAGATCAGGAAACTCGCGCAGACATTGAAACAGTCGGGCAAAACGAGGATCGGGAATCTGAAAGTCAAGGTGAGCGTATCGAGCTTCGTGCCGAAATCGCACACCCCGTTCCAATGGGCGCCGATGGACGTCCCCGAGACTCTCGACCGCAAGCAGAAGATGCTCATCCCTCTCCGAAAAATCAGGGGGGTGGATTATTCATCCCATGATATTTCCGCGAGTCGTCTCGAGGGCATCCTCGCTAGGGGTGACAGAAAACTCGCGGATGTCGTCGAGGCTGCGTTCAAAAATGGAGCGCGGTTCGACGCGTGGTCCGACCAACTCAATCTCGAAGCATGGAATACCGCCTTCGACTATGTCGGCATCGACGGCGACAGTTATCTCGGGGGCCGGGATGTCGATGACATTCTCCCATGGGACCATCTTTCATGCGGTGTCGACAAGGATTGGCTGAAGAAGGACTGGCTCCGCGCGTTGAATGAGTCGATGGTCCCCGACTGCAACGATTCGAAATGTCTTAACTGCGGCCTGCACGCGATCTACCCCGAATGCAGACCGATGAGAGGTTGATTAATTTACCCATTAATTAAAAATTCGATCACAAATTGATACCGGTACCCCATGCTTCAGCATGGGTCGGTTTGTAAAAATAACCGACCCACCATAAATGGTGGGGTACCGATTTGATGAAATTTGATTTCATCCATCCATCTATGTAAAAAAAACAATACCCCCATCGATTCGACAGGGGTATTTATTGATTTTCGGCGCCGATCTCGGGGAGGGGGTGGAGAAATACGGTGCCGTGCCTGTTTTTTACACCGGTTTACCGCGACCGTGGCAACAGCGCAATTACCGGTTATGACCAATCCATGTCGAGCGACTCGGTCAGGGCCTTGACGGCAAGGGTCTCGGAGTCTTTGGCCCTCTTGAGCGCGTCGACCGCCTCCTTGCGCACACTCTCCTCTTTCAACTGTTCCCCGGGAGGGAACGGGAATAATGTCGAAACTGTTTTCATCGCGTTGACAACATCGTCGTAATGTTTTTCCGCCTTCCCCAGTACCTTGGCGACCTTCTCATGCTTCCGCGCGAGCTTCGCGATGAACTCGTGCGCGAAAAATTTCGCCTCGCTCCAGCACTGCGCGTTATATGCATTTCCGAATACGTGCGCCTTGTTGTCCTCGAGCGCTTTTATCCACTGCCCGTACGCGTTCAGCCCGATAGCGTAATTGGTGAAGTGGATCGTTTTTGTGAGATGCGCAACGCCGGTTCCGATCGCGTTTTTCTCGAATGACGGGTACCACTCTTCCCTGAATTCGGTTTTTGACGGGAACCCGAGCATGTACGGTCCACCCGGCGCGTCGATCCCGTCGTATGGAATCGGCGGCTGCTCCTCGTTCATGCACTCCTTGAATGTTTTGACGAGATAATTATCGCCCTCGATCCCGTACACGACGCCGAATTCCGGGACATACGTGCCCCAGAGCACGCAGGGACGTCCCGCTTCAATCTCCCTCTTGACCAACTCGAAAACCTGTCGGCAGTGCTCGCGCGTGCGGTCGCATTTGAAATCGCCGGTGTGGCAGTCCATCGACTGAAACACGAGTGTCGACCGCCCGAGCGCGCTGATGCCGGTCAGCAGCGTGCCCCAGTCGAACGCGGTCGGTCCCGACGGGCACAGCTCCTTATGCACCGACATAATGAACGCGTAGCCGGTCATCCCCGCGACATCCGCGCGGTCGCAATCGACACCGAGCGCGTTGAGGCACGACGTGGTGCTGCCGATCCACGTGAGCCACGCGGGCTTGTACTCAACCTCCATCGGCACTTTGACAGCTTGTCCAGTAGTCTTCATATCGAAATTCCTCCCTATGTTTTTTTCGCTCCACAACGAAAGGACGTAAATGCTAGCACTACACTTTTGTTAAGTCAATCGAAATTTCAAGTTTTTCCCAGTTTTTTCCTGCCCCTTAATTTTGGTTTTCTAATCAGGAGCGCGGTAGTCCCGACCGCTGGACCGCAGACCTCCGGTCTGCGCTGTTGTCCGACCGTTTCCGGTGTTTCCGTTTCCGATGTTTCCGGCAACGGGCTGGAAGTTTGATGGAATGGCGTTTGGAAGCGGGATTGAGCGACGTTTCTGGCGTTGCGGGGAGTGGCGTTTCCGTTTCGTTGCTGAAATTTTTTTTCGAGAATTTCCAGGGATCGTTATTGATTTCGGGTCATGCAAGTGCCCGGGATTATGCAGGATGGTCATACATATTAATAGGACAGGTCGAGGGGGTGTTGGACAAGGGTGGAGAGGATTTAATGGGATAGAAAATCACTTAGATTCGAAAATATTGGTAACCGGCACGAATGGCATTATCCATTTGCACTTGACATTCCAAAGCAAGAGCGTATCCTTTTTGTGAGGAGGAATCCAGAATGAAAACTCTTAGAATGAAATTGAGCGCATCCACGGTCATAGTGGTGCTAATTTTGGTTGGCTGCGGAGGCGGTGGTGGACCAACGGTACCAGTAAATGAACTCCAGATACTGGGATTCAACCCAACTTCAGCCGCACCTGGACACACTGTAAAGATCAACTGTAAAGGGGTAACTGGCAATGAGACTGCGGTAGACATCAATCTTGGTGAAAACAGAATTCCTGCCAGTTCGGTCGATGCTGGAATTATCCACTTCTATGCACCGGCCTTAACCCCTGGTGTGTACGCTGTCACGTTTAATGTTGGTGAAAAGGAAAGTCAAGCTGCCAATTTCACCATCAACCAGATTCCGGATCAACCTTACACACAGGCAGAGTTTGCGGAGATCGCAACCGAGGGAGTGAAGGAACTCGCAGATACAGCAATGTCGATATTTACAGAGATCGACACTGAACTAAATATCTATAACGATGCCCAGATAAGCGATCTTGAAACAGCATTTGCTGATCTAGACAAGCTGAGCGATGTAATTAAAGATGAGATTAATCAACTACCTCCAGATCAAGCCAAAGTGCTACAGAGTCTGTTCAATGAGAGTGGTATCCTTGCCTTATTTGAGGATATACATTCCGGGCAACGTTTGGCGGAATACCTGGAAGACAACAAATATCCAGACCATCACGCCCTTTTCAAAGCGGACCAGCTTAGTGCTCTAATTACCAATACGAAAACCATCATCGATACAGCCATCTTTGTTTCAGCCTTCTTTACTTTCGGTCAGAGCGCTGCCATCGGAGCCGTTATCGCGGGCTTTGATTTTGTGCTCTCGTGCGCCGATTATTATCTGGACAGCTTAATACCAACCGACCTTCAAAAAGAGCTTGAGCATCCAATCACTATTAAGCTAACTAATTCAACTATGAATCCGGGAGCGGAACAACCAGTTGAGTACTGGGGATATTTCCGCTGTCAGGATAAATTCATGGCCTCGACCGTCGGATTCATTGTTGACCAGGTACTTACGCTTCTGGGGCCATTTTCTTTGCCTGAAGAAGATAAAGACGCCATTGAGAACCTGCTCAATGATTTGGTCAAGAAAGCCGGACTGGCTGATGCTAATCAGCTTGTGGGTGATTCCTTTCAGCCGGTTGATGATTATCTGTTTAAAAACGTTCAGTACCAAATGGACATTTCCATATACACCCAGCCAACAGTGCAAATAGATATACCAGGCTTAAATCTTTTTGTGTCGCTCTTCCAATTCTTTGGGCTCGTACCTACCCCCGATAATTCAGTCGAAATAGATGACATCAATGTCGCCAGCTATGATTATATAACTGAACGAATTCATGCCAAAGCAGTTGGCAGTGTAGGAATTCACGCCTTGGGCTATTCCATGACTCCCAAAAGCTTTTTATTCTGGGGCTTTGAGACACAAGAGTGGGCTCAATCGGCTACTTACAATCTGACTGTTAACTCCGGAACTACCAGCCAATCCCCTGTAGCAAAAGCCAAAGCTGAGCCAAATCCACAAACTGCTGGTCAATCGGTGCATTTCATGGACGATAGCTCATACGATCCTGATGGCGGAGCAATCACCAAATATGAATGGGATTGGGAAAACGATGGAACATACGATTCTGCCACAGGCCCGGACAAATATCATTCTTGGAGTACTCCGGGTACCTATTACGTGCAGTTCCGGGTAACAGATGACGAGGGGGAGACAGATACACTTGATCAACCATTGGAGATAGTAATTGAAACGCAACCTTCCGGCAACGGCTGGGCGCGGACATGGGGCGGAAGCGACGGCTTCGACGAAGGCTATGCTGTTGCCGTTGACGGATCAGGCAACGTGTACGTGACAGGCTACTTCAAGGGCACAGTTGACTTTGACCCCGGGAGCGGCGTGGATAACCATTCATCTGGGGGCAGGGACGCTTTCCTGAGCAAGTTCGATTCCTCGGGGGCCTTCAAATGGGCGCGCACTTGGGGCGGAAGCGGCGATGACTATGGTCACGGTGTTGCAGTTGACGGATCAGGCAACGTGTTTGTGACAGGCTGGTTCCCTGGCACAGTTGACTTTGACCCCGGGGGCGGCGTGGATAACCATTCAGCTGGATATATTGACGTTTTCCTGAGCAAGTTCGATTCCTCGGGGGCCTTCAAATGGGCGCGCACATGGGGCGGCGGAAGCCACGGTGAGATTGGCTACAGTGTTGCAGTTGACGGATCAGGTAACGTGTATGTGACAGGACCCTTCTATGGCACAGCTGACTTTGACCCCGGGAGCGGCGTGGATAATCATACATCGAATGGAGAGGATGACGTTTTCCTGAGCCAGTTAGATACCTCGGGGACCTTCAAATGGGCGCGCACATGGGGTGGAAGCGACTGGGACGAGGGCTTCGGTGTTGCAGTTGATGGATCAGGCAACGTGTATGTGTCAGGCTACTTGCGGGGCACAGTTGACTTTGACCCCGGGAGCGGCGTGGACAACCATACATCGAATGGCACTCGCGACGTTTTCCTCAGCAAGTTCGATTCCTCCGGGGACTTCGAATGGGCGCGCACATGGGGCGGAAGCGACTGGGACGAAGGCTGCGGAGTTGCCGTTGATGGATCAGGCAACGTCTATGTGACAGGCGAGTTCCACGACACAGTTGACTTTGACACCGGGAGCGGCGTGGACAACCATACATCGAATGCGGAGGAGGACGTTTTCCTCAGCAAGTTCGATTCCTCGGGGGACTTCAAATGGGCGCGCACATGGGGCGGAAGCATCTGGTGGGACCATGGCTGCGGTGTTGCCGTTGACGCATCAGGCAACGTGTATGTGACAAGCGACTTCCAGGACACAGTTGACTTTGACCCCGGGGGCGGCGTCGATAACCGAACATCGAATGGATACGACGACGTTTTCCTCAGCAAGTTCGATTCCTCGGGGGCATCCAAATGGGCGCGCACATGGGGCGGAAGCGACTATGACTATGGCCACGGTGTTGCAGTTGACGGATCAGGTAACGTGTATGTGACAGGCGAGTTCAATGGCACAGTTGACTTTGATCCCGGGAGCGGCGTCGATAACCACACATCGAATGGGAACTGCGACGTTTTCCTCAGCAAGTTCCAACCCGATGGGAATTGGTGAGATTTAATAACCAAACATTTGCAAGTACGGGGATACAAATACAGGGGCAGGTTAGAATGGCACATTCTTAATCAAATAGCCTCGTAGCCGTGGAACCACTCCCCGGGGTTTCCATTCCGCATCCTGAATGTCTGCCAAGCCGAAGCCAACGATGGCTTCATGCAGGAAGGCATCGATGCCTTCCCTCCGGCTTGGTAAAAATGCGCTGTTTACCACCTTTACGTCTTGTCATCCGCGTCACAAGCCCTTATAATACACTCGTTCGGAATTTCACAAGCACTAAACAAATGGTGCTTGATTTTTACGTGCCGTATCGGAATCAAGCGGCTACCGGGTGAGTCTGATTCCGGACGGGGCCGATTGAGGTTATTTATTACCGGCAGTTGCAAGAGGGGGGAATTTATTGAGGTGAATTTTGGCTCGCATCGGAGTTTTTATATGCCATTGCGGCGAAAACATCGCCCGTACGGTTGACGTGGTCAGTGCCACGCAGGTCGCCGCTACATGGCCGGGCGTTGTCCATTCCGAAGATTATAAATACTTCTGCTCCGACCCCGGACAAACCTTAATCAAAGAGGCAATCCAGAAACACCGCCTGACAGGTCTTGTAATCGCCGCGTGCTCGCCGAAAATGCACGAAACCACATTCCGACGCGCGGCGGCATCGGTCGGGATGAATCCCTACCTCGTCGAAATGGCCAACATACGCGAGCAGTGCTCATGGGTGCATGACGACAAGGCAATCGGGACTCCGAAATCGCTCGACCTTCTTAGAATGATGGTCGAGAAAGTGAAACGGAACCATCCGCTGAATCCGATACGCGTGCCCGTTACGCCGCGCGCGCTTGTCGTGGGCGGTGGAATCGCGGGGATCCAGGCGTCGCTCGACATCGCGGACGCCGGGATCGAGGTCGTTCTGGTCGAGCGGGACCCGTCGATCGGCGGACACATGGCGAAACTGTCGGAGACATTCCCCACGCTCGATTGCTCACAGTGCATACTTTCGCCGAAAATGTCGGCGGTGAAGGTCCATCCGAATATCAGGCTGATGACGTACTGCGAGGTCGCGCGGGTGGACGGGTTTATCGGAAATTATAAGGTCAGGATAAAGAAGAACCCGAGGTACGTGATCGAGAAGCTGTGCATCGGATGTAACGAATGCGTGATCCACTGCGTATTCAAGGAGCCGAAATTCCCGGACGAGTACAATGTCGGACTCGGCAAGCGGAAACCGGTGTATATTCCGTTCCCGCAGGCGACGCCGCAGATCGCGTGCATCGATCCGACAACATGCCTCGAGCTGAAAACCGGAAAGTGCAAGAAATCATGCGTCACGGCATGTCCGAAGGAATGCATCGACTTCACCATGAAGGTGGAGTACGAGGATTTCGATGTCGGCGCGATTGTGATAGCGACCGGTTTCAAGACGTACGATCCGACACCGATGACTCAGTACGGCTACGGCACGCTCGATAATGTCTTCACGGCCCTCGAAATCGAGCGAATGGTGAGCTCGTCGGGTCCGACGGAGGGGAAGGTGCAGTTAAAGGACGGGACCGCGCCGAAATCGGTCGGGATCATACATTGTGTCGGAAGCCGGGATGTAAATACTCATATATGGTGCTCGAAGGTCTGCTGCATGTATTCGCTGAAACTCGCGCACCTTGTCAAACAGAAGACAAATGCCGAAATTTATAATTTTTACATCGACATGCGCACGCCGGGTAAAGGCTACGAGGAATTTTACCTGAAGCTGATCGACGAGGGCGTTCATTTTATTAAGGGACGTCCGGGCAAGATTACAACCGATTCAAAAGATCCCCGCGACAAGGGCAAATTGATCGTGCATTCTGAAGATACCTTGTCCGGCGGACATAAGCTGCTTGTGCCGGTCGATATGGTGATTTTATCGACGGGACTGACCCCGCATCCGGACGCGAACGATATCACCAGAACATATCATATAAGCTGCACTGCCGAAGGCTGGATGATGGAGCGTCATCCGAAACTGGCGCCAGTGTCGACAGCGACGGACGGAATCTACATCGCCGGCGCGTGCCAGGGTCCGAAAGATATACCCGAGGCTGTCGCGCAGGCCGGAGCTGCCGCGGCACAGGTGCTGACAATACTTGAACAGGATGAGCTTGTCCGCGAACCGACAATCGCGAAGGTCAATGAAGTAAACTGCATCGGATGTTTCCAGTGCGAAAAGGTCTGCCCATACAGCGCGATCGAGCACAAAGATATACTCGACCGAAACGGAAATTTGATCAGAGTTGTCGCGATTGTCAACGAAAGCCTCTGTCGCGGATGCGGACCGTGCGCCGCGGTATGCCCGTCGAAGTGCATCGATGTCGCGGGAATCACCGAGGAGCAGGTTTACGCGCAACTTCTGTCAGTTTGACTGTAATACTGAGAGATAGATGGCTGATTTTAAACCGAAAACATTCGCATTTATCTGCAACTGGTGCACCTACACCGGAGCCGACCTCGCGGGCACAAGCCGCATGAAGCAGGAGGCCGATTTCCGCATAATCAAGGTGCCGTGCACCGGACGGATCGATCCTGAGTTTCTCATAAAGGCATTCGAGCAGGGCGCGGACGGGGTCTGGATTTCAGGATGCCATCCCGGCGACTGCCACTACATCTCCGGCAATTATTTCGCCCAGCGTCGATGGCACGCGTTCCGCCAGGAGCTCGAATTTCTCGGAATCGACCTGCGGCGTCTTAGGTTCACATGGATCTCGGCGTCGGAGGGACGTAAATTCGCCGACCAGGCCAGCGATTTTGTTAAAACGATTCGCGAGCTGGGTCCGTACGATGAATTCAGAGAGAGATGCATGGACCCCGAGCAGGTCGAGGCATTAGAGGGTGGTGATAAATGATGGCGGGTACGTCAACATATATCGCCGCCGGGAGAGATTCAGACGCGAATGTGTCCGAGGTCGTGAAGTCGCTCAGAAAACGCACGCGGGAGCTTCTCGAGTCCGGCGACGTGAAGATGGTCATCGGGTACGGGCAGGGATTCACATCGACCCGCGCGATCCCTGTATTTATCACCAGTCCGGACGATGCCGACAAACTGATTTTCGACAAGCGGTGCTCGTATAATTTAACGATGTACCTGAAAAAGGCCGAGATCAAGGCGATGGGCAGGGTCGCGATAGTCGTGAAGGGTTGCGACGCGAAAGCTATCAATGTATTGTTATATGAGAGCCAGGTCAAACGTGAGAATCTGGTAATACTCGGGATGGTCTGCACGGGCATGGGCGACCCGGTCGAGGATAAATGCGCCGACTGTAATGTCTATGTCCCCCCGATTTACGACGAATTGTTCGGGGAACCGGTAACGAATAAAAACTGGAGCGAAAATTCATTCCAGCGATTGAAAGAGCTTGAGAAAATGTCCCGCGAGGAACGATTCGAGTTCTGGACCGGGCATTTTTCAAGGTGCATCAAATGTTATGCGTGTCGCGAGGCGTGTCCGATCTGCACCTGCACAGTTTGCATCACCGACAAAAATCAGCCGCAGTGGATTCCATCCAGCCCGCATAAATTGGGCAACTTCCACTGGAACTACACTCGCGCGTTTCATCTCGCGGGACGGTGCATCGGGTGCGATGAATGCCACCGCGCATGTCCCGTCGACATCCCGCTAGCGCTGCTCAACTGGAAGCTCATAAAGGACCTGTTTGTCGACTATGGCTTCATCACGGGCATGGATCCGGAAACTAAGCCTCCGATGGCGACATATGTCGAGGGCGAGGAAGAGGAATTTATTAAATAAGTGAAAAAAAGCTTGTCCGGGCAAAGAGCGGATAATGACTTGTAATTCAGTAAAGAACCAAAACTCTCACCATAGATCACGCCGAACTGTAGCGCTGACCTGCGGTCGGCTGGATCGGGGACGTCCCGTCCGCGTTTTGGACAATTCGCTTGGATTCCTTGAGATTAGGTGCTCGCCGACGGGGACGTCAGCGGTCCAGCCGACCACAGGTCAGCGCTACAGTATCGAACCGAAAATGTAATAAATTTTAAAAGTAAAAAAAGGCTACGGAGTAGAGTTTGACGATTTCGATACATACTGACGATTTCAAGACGCTTGTGGAGTCCTCAAAAAAAGCGGGATACCGCTTCGTCGCGCCCGTCGATGAATCCGGCATTAGATTATTCAAGCCGATCGACCGCGCCGACCGGATGTATTTGTCCGAAATCCAGTCGAGGAAGAGTCCGAAGGAATATTTTCTCGCTGAGACCGAAATAATTCTGAATTACAAACGTAAAGGCAAACACGGGATCGATGTGACGGAATCGTCGGATGAAAAAATCGCGCCCCCGACAGTCGTGTTCGGATGCCGACCATGCGACGCCGCCGGTCCGGACATCATCAGGTCCGTTATGACATGGGATTACGACGATCAATTTTTCCTCGAACGAAAGAGAAAGACTGTCGTTATCGCGATTGCGTGTGTCGAAGCCGATGAAGCCTGCTATTGCACATCCGTGAAACTCGCACCGGACAGCGATGTCGGGGCAGATATTTTACTGATTCCATCCAATGAAAAAACCGGCGCGAAGCAGGAATATCTGGTTAAAGTTGTCACCGAAAAGGGACAGGAATTTATCGATAAGACATCCGGCTGGCGGAAGGGAAATCCGATCCCGTCGAAAGCGCTCGACGAGGTTAAAAAATATTTGGAGCCCGCGTTCGATTACGACCGGGTCAAGAAATGGCTCGACGCGAATTTCGACCACGATTTCTGGAAGACCGCGACCCTCGCCTGCATCGCATGCGGGACATGCACCTATGTCTGCCCGACATGCCACTGCTTCGACATTGTTGACGAGGGGAGTATCGACGGCGGTTGCCGGTACAAAAATTGGGACTCATGCATGATGCAGCAGTTCACCATGCATGCGTCGGGACACAACCCCCGTCCGCTCAAGACAAACCGGTTCCGCCAGCGGATCATGCATAAATTCAGATATTACAACGACATGTTCGACCGGATCTTGTGCTCGGGATGCGGGCGCTGCCAGCGTCACTGCCCGACCGACATCGCGCTCAAGGGGCTTCTCAACCGGATCGACAAAATCGCGCGTGAGGAGTCGGAGACGGCGGGAGCTGTTAAGAAATAAGCTATGGAAAATCTTTACAGGCCATCGCTGATGACTGTACAGGCCGTGACGTGGGAGACGCCCGACACGACCACGTTCAAGCTTACGTTCAACAACGACGCCGACCGCGAGAAATTTTTCGCGAAATATACGGTCGGTCAGTTCGGGATGTACTCCGCGTTCGGGTACGGCGAGTCGACCTTCTGCGTCGCGTCGCCGCCGACACGGAAGGACTATGTCGAATGCACATTCCGGGCGGTCGGGAAGAACACAAAGGCTCTGCAGGAGCTCGACCAGTACGACATGATCGGATTTCGCGGCCCGTACGGAAATTCGTTCCCGCTCGACGAATGGAAGGGAAAGAATTTGTTGTTCATCGCCGGCGGGATCGCGCTGCCGCCGCTCAGGTCGGTCATCTGGAACGCGCTCGACCGTCGGGACGATTTCGCGAAGGTCGAAATTGTCTACGGCGCGCGCACGGTGTCGGACCTGGTTTATAAACTCGAGCTTGAAGAGTGGAAACGCCGCGGCGATGTCGATCTTGTCACGACTGTCGATCCCGGCGGTGAGACGGAGGACTGGGACGGGAAGATCGGATTTGTCCCGACCGTGCTTGAGCAGGTCGCACCGAAACCTGAAAACACGATCGCGCTCGTGTGCGGACCTCCCGTGATGATCAAGTTCACGTTCCCGGTGCTGGACAAGCTCGGGTTTTCGAACGAGCAGGTTTTCACGACGCTTGAAAACCGCATGAAATGCGGGGTAGGGAAGTGCGGCAGATGCAATGTGGGGGGTACGTATGTCTGCAAGGACGGCCCCGTGTTCAGAGCGGACAGGTTGAGGGAATTACCTCCGGAGTATTGATAACTCAGGGGAGTAGCCATGTAGCCCGGCAACGCGACCGTCAAAGACAACCGGTTCTTCTGCCAGTTTTCGGAGTCCGCCGCGGCGGACCGGGTTTCATAAATAAAATCTGGAAATTATTAATGGATCCACGAGTCGGTTTGTAGTAAGCATGTGCGGAGATGAAACCAGGGATGGTTTCACGCAGGACGGCAGGGATGCCCTCCCTCCGTGCAGGGTATAATCATAAAGGTGAAAAAAAATCCCCGCCTGAAATCGCGGGGATAAAATTTTTATTCTCAACTTATAACCCCGACAAGCCTCTCCGCAGCCCTGTTCGTGTCATCCAGCCTCGGGAATTCCTCCTGACGTTTCACCACTATCGACAATTGCGCCGTAAGCTCATCCGGATCGTTCACCCTCATCCCGTACCCCTCCGCAATCAACCTCTCCACCATACGATCCTGCTTCGTAACATTTCCCTTCCTCTTCCCCGACACCGACGCCCTGTACACGATCGGACCCTTTCCCGCGCTCGCGGCTTCAGCGATCATCGACACCGAATCCGATGTGACCACCGCGACCTTCGACCGCTCGAACATCGCGTAGAGCGGATTGCGATGGTCCGTGTGCCACAGAAGCGCGTACGTGAGCGACGGGTATCCCTTGATTATTCGCGAAATCCCCTCTTCTAACGTCTCCGGCGTCCGGCGAGCGGTCGAAAGCCATACCTGCCATCCCCGCTGTCCCGCCCAGACAAGCGTCTCCAGGAGTCCGCCCAGAACATGTTTTTCGTCGAAATCCGCGCTCCCGGACGGCCCCCCGATAATCCATGAGATGACTTTCGGACCGGTCGGTAATTCGCTCCACCATTTGTCGGCTTCCTCGCTCAGGAATTTTTCCGACACCCTGTTCGGGGCGGCGAGGGTTTTGACAATTTTCGGACTGTCGATCGGGTTGTCGTGCTCGGGAATAATCGCGAGGTCGAACATGTCGAGCGGAAGCATGCTCGGCTGCATTATCACGCACGTTTTCGCGCCGGTGAGTTTTCCCGCGAGGAAATTCAGCCCGGCAGAAAGTGTCCCGGCGGAAATTATCGCTTTGGGTGAGTGTTTGTTCAGACGGTCAATCTCGGAGTCGTCGAACGCAAATCTCAGAAGCGGCACCGCGCCTCTGACCGAGCTTCCGAAAATTCTCAGACGCAGACGGAAAAGCCCCTCAGAGAAGCTCTCCTTCAAATTGTGACGCAGAAGAATGATCTCGCTACCGGGGATATGCTCGGCGATTCCGATGGACTGGTTCTCATGCCCGGGCTTGCCGTCCGATATCACGGCGACAGGAATTTTTACGTTCGAACTCACGGGTGGTGATTTTACCACGAAGCGCGAGTGTTGTTTGTAAAATCTCGCCGATAGGGGACTGGCAACGATTTTGCTTTGCAGCCAACGTTCGCCTACCCCAGATCTTCACAAGCAAAATCGGTGCCTGTCCCCGACATCGCAAATATCCTCAACTGATTCTATAATGACCTGTCAGATTCTAAAGATGCTCACCTACATAAAAAATCTCATCGCCGAGCTTTCCTTCTTCCGACATCGTCGAGAAGCCATGCGCGATCTCTCTAAAAATCCTATTCTCGACTGGTGGCGCGAGCACGATTTCGAGCCGCGTCTGATTAAACAGGCTGGTAAAGTCCCACCTGTCATATCGGCGCCCATTGCCGATGAGGATTATCTAATCGCTTTGGAGATTGGTTTCAATGCAATTAATGGTTTGTACGATCGAAATGCCCTGAAAAATGGCTTGGTCCGGTTATCATTCCAAATGAAGTTGATTAAGGTATTAATTATCTTTGTAATAACATTGATTTTTCTAAATTTACCGGGTGTGCGGGAATCCCTGGACTTTAATACTGGTTTGTTTGCATTTATCTGCCTTTCGGAAATCATTATCATGTCCATCCCGTTTCGGTGGTTATTGTCAAACATTCGAATTCTGGATATGTGGGTTCTAAAAACCGGTCCGATTGGTCTTGTTTCGCTTGTGCTGTCGGTTGCGGTATTCATATATGGTCTGACCATGGCAGACTGGCTCTATAACGGTCTTCTGAATATGGCTCAATACCTGAAAATCACCCTGATTATTCTTCCGTTTGAAATAATCATTGTCGTAATTCTGATGTGCTATGCAATAAGGACACTTAAGCAGATAACGCATGAAAGACGCATGGAGACATGATAAACGGAAGTCCCCGAACCTCCGACGACTGTAGCACTGACCTCCTGGTCGGCTGTACCGCTGACGTCCCCGTCGGCAAGATAGTCTAAATACTCAAAGGCACAACTAGACCGAAAATCGCATCGCGGACGGGACGTCCCCGATCCAGCCGACCCGGAGGTCAGCGCTACATAGGATCGCAAAAATAGATTTTTACTGTGCCTCACCTGCATGTCCTCGATGTGGAGAGGGGGGTTAGGTCCCCCTTTTGAACCCTCCCGGTCAATTTTATGTCTTTTAATTGAACATTATTACAGGGGCAGGGTACTTGCGAACGTGCCCTCCTATATAGTAGGCTTGTTTCAGAAATAGCCAAAAACTAACAACGTCTATCATTGATTACATTGATTCCGCGAAATTGATTGCATTGATCCCGTGAAACTGACTTTCACCGTCGAATTATCGAGGTGCGAGGTGTTAAATAAATGACGAATCGTCCCAAATTGCTTATTTTTATGCTGACTGTCGCCGTCTCCGGTATTCTGAGCTTCGGAAATGTCGCGATGGGATTCGAAGGCTCCGGCATCAACCCCGACATCCACATCGACGCCGACCTCCCCATCCAGTACGGCACCGACGGCATGATCACCGATGAGGTCATTGTCGAATTCGAATCGGTCGCGGAAGCCCGCTCGGCTCAGGCGGTAAATATCATGCCGGGGATCAATTTCGACGACATCATGGACGCTCGTCCGGTGGCGAGATACAAGATCATCGACGGGTCCACTCCATTCGAGACAATTACACGTCTCAGAAATTTCCACGGCATCAAAGAAATATATCCGAATTATAAACGGTCGGCCGCGTTCGAGCCGAACGATCCATATTTCCAGCTCCAGAAAGAGGAGCTGCTCGTCGCACAGGTCCCGCAGGCCTGGGACATCGAAACCGGCTCCGACGCTATTGTTGTCGGAGTGATCGATACGGGTGTCGATGTAACACATCCCGACCTTCTCCCGAACCTTCAGCTTCCGGGCATCAATGTTCGTGAGGATTCGGTCCCCGATGTTGTCATAGACGATTCCGGTCATGGAACGGCGGTCTCCGGCGTTATAGGGGCGGTTGGCAACAACAGCGTGGGTGTCGCGGGATTATCCTGGGACGTTCGATTATATCTGATCCGCGCTTGCGGCGGTCCGCTTCTCGACTGCGACCTGTTCGATGAGGTCGAGGGAATCGATGCCGCCCGTACAGCGGGTGTCGATGTCCTCAATATGTCCATCGGCGGTGTCGGGACGATCTCGATTGAAATAAATGCCGTGCAGGAAGCTTACGATGCCGGTATCGTAATGGTGGCAGCGGCCGGTAACGGGAATCCCGGAAGATATTTCAAGGCGACGGGTGTCTGGGAGGAAGATAAGGCCTCTCTCTATTACCCCGCCGGACTTCCCGGGGTAATCGGAGTCGGCGCGGTCGCCAATAACGGATTAAAGGCGGAATTTTCCAACTACGGTGAAGATATACTGGACATCATGGCTCCAGGTGTCGATATTGTCACGACAGTCCCTGAGGATGAAGTTTATCTGTACACCGGAGAGGGACCGCCCTACGGCCTCGCGACAGGCACCAGCTTCGCGACCCCGATGGTCTCAGGCGCTGCGGCTCTTATTCTGAGCCACTTCCCAGGATTATCCCCGGAGGAGGTCCGTACGCGTCTCATGGCGACAGCGATCCCGATGGCGGGTCCGGACGACAACCTGAACGGCGTCAACGATTTTTACGGTCACGGTATTCTTAATGTGGCAGGCGCGCTCGGACAGGGCGGATCATCCGGAAATAATTACCTGAAGGTCGGCGTGACCGAAAATCCGATCTTCCCCGGCGAGATCCTCGTTATTATCCAGGGACTTGTCCAGCTTTCCGGAAATCCGACAATCAACTGGTCGAATCTTGACGAGGGCGGCGGCGCGATTATCACAGCCGAACCGGTCGAGGGACGTCCCGGATTCTACATCGGACGCTTCACGCCCGAAAATCCCGGCAGTTTGAAGATCATCATCCAGGGATTCTCGCAGGGCGCTCCGGTTGCCCCTGTCGTCGTGATGTACACGCTGTAACGTCGGGGATTATTTGCATCGAAAAGGATTAAACCATGAGATACATACTGCTTATAGGACTGATGACCGTAATATTGTCCCTGACCGCGTGCGAGGGCGGCTCGACCGGCGCGCTGACGGGCAGGGTGGTGGACGGTTTCGGTAACCCGCTCGGCGGCGACGCTGTGCTGATTACGCTGACCGACAATCCCGCCTACCACCGTCCCGACCAGTGGGGTAATTTCATCATCCAGGCGCCGTCCGGAAATTACACCATGCGGATTTCGTTCTCGAATCCCGCGGCGGGTTTTCACTATCTGCTTGATCAACCCGTAACGATCGGCACCGGGTCGCGGAACCTCGGGACTTTTACTCTCCTGAACGTCCAGAACATGCAGGCATGGGAAAAATACCAGGCGGACGATTTCAACGGAGCGCTTGCGCTATTCAACGAGCAGGCTAACGACGCGAGGGCGGGACAGCTCTGGCTGCCGTACATGCGATATATCGAGGGCGAGGAAGATCAGAACACACTCCTCACGCAGGGCGTGCTGTCCGCCGAAAACGGCCTGGGATGGTGCTACTCGCGAGGTTTCGGAAACCATCAGGAGGGCAGGGTACATTTCGAGCAGAGCATGTTCGGCGGGTATAACAACTATGACGCCAAGGTCGGACTCGCAGGTATCGAGATCGGCGACGGCAACGCTGCAAAAGCTCTTGGACTTCTAGATGAGGTCATTGTGGAGCCTGGTTATTACGACTCGACGCAGATCCACGATAATGTCACCGAGACCGACCTGATTGTAACCAAGGCGCTCGCGCAGTTCCTGATGGGGCAGGACGCTTACAGCAAAGAGACCCTTGAGTCCATAAGGGAAAAGGCCGACGACGAGGGTAATCCGGGATCGGTTGGTGTGATAAATATGCTCGATCAGTTCATGTGAGAGGCTATGTATCGGAAACGCGAACGTTAGTGAGCGTGCCTCCACTTTAGCAAACCTCTCCAACTATGCTCCAATCTGCACTTACGATGCTTGACGGCACGCTCGCTAACGCTCGCGTTTCCGATACGATCATCATTTGTAAGGCCGGAATTCATAGAACAAGCAATCCATCACAACCGCTATCCCGCCCACAAAGCCGATTTCAGGGTCCGGCGACACTGCTCGACGTCCCGTTTCCCTGAATCCAAGGGCATAACTCAATTTCAATGCCGCCTTATTCGTCGTCAGCGTCTGGACCCTGACTATCGCGATCATCGACCGGGCGAAAATCCTCTCCATCAATATCGACACGGTCTCCCGTCCATAACCCTTCCCGCTGAGATCCGGGGAAATAGCAGCGAAAATCTCCACAACATGCGTTTCGTAATCCCAGTTGACCAGCCCGACCTCTCCCGCGAACTTCTCATCCCCGCCCTTTTTTATAAAAATGGTCCAGTCGGACGCGTCAGGCGCTTCCATCCTCTCCCTTTTCTGATCCCGGATTTTATCGATAGGGAATTTTTTCGAATCTATCCCAAGCGGACCGGTCGTTCGCGGGTCCTGGAACATCGCGTGGATGTGTACAAGGTCGCGATCTTCCGAGTAGGGGATCAAAATAATGCGTTTACCTTCATAGCCGGAGGTGAAGAAGGGGTCTTTTGATATTTGGGCGGGGTCGGTCACACGTAAAGTGTACCGTGAGATTATTCTTTTGTCATTGCCGGTTTCAGACGCCGGTACGTGTCGAGAATACGTCCCCTCTTCTTCTCGTACGCGTCGCGCCATTCAGGCTCTTCGATGCTTTCGAGAATCCCCTCGACAATCTTCCCGGACAGGCCGATATAATCGAGAGCCTTTTCCTCATCGCCAGCCTGAAACGCGATCTCCCCGGCCTTATAGGCGAATGTGATCAGTGCAGCGGAGATACCATTGTTCAGCGACTTGGGATTGATGTCGTCGCTGATCATTTTTAGCGCGGACTGGGGATTTTCGAGATGGGCTTTCGCGACCATGATCTCTGTCAGACATTCCAGCTCTATCGATTTCTGGTTACGCGTCCTGGCGTTCTCGAGGACCTCCTGTGCCAGACGGAGCCCTTCCTCGTGACGTCCCTCCATGTTGGCGATACGGGCGAGAGTAATTTGAGAATGCATCATACCGACCGTGTTGCCGATAGCCTTCTTGACCTCGATGGATTTTTCGAAATATTCGCGCGAAATCTGGATGTCGCCCTTCGCAAGATGGACCCCGCCCAGCGTGCCCAGCACTTCGCTCTCCCCCTGACGGTTTCCGATGGTGATAAATGTCTCTAAAGCGGCCTCGCAAGCCTCTCGAGCCTTATCGAATAATCCGACCTCAAGATAAATTTCACCGATAGAGAAATCCACCTTCGCTTCCATCATCAGATCGGCGTTATTTCCAAGCGATCCCTTCAGCGCGTTGAAACATTCAAAAGCACGTTCATACTCGCCCCTTTCGAAATAAACCAATCCCAGGTTCCCGAGCGGGAAACGCTGTCCGATCATGTCGCCGATATCCCTGAATACTTCCAGCGCCCGGTTGAAATACTGGATCATCTCCTGTTGACGGGCCGTGTTCCTGCACACCAGTCCCAGGTTGTTGTAAACCCTCGCGAGCTGCGCCCGGTCGCCCGTGGACGCCAAAATCCCCGCAGCCTTGTGGAAATATTCCTCGGCAGCTTCCATTCGGCCCATCAAATAACTTGTGGTCCCGGCTTCCTTGAGAGCGATTGCCTCGGAAATCTGGTCGCCTCGCTGTCCGGCAATTTCAGCGAGGCCGGCTGCGACATCGAGAGATCTCTCATTGTTGCTGATCATTCTCAGATATATGCATTCCTCGAGCAACGACCGGAGCTCTAGGTCCTTACGTCCCGTGTGACCGGCGATTGCCTGAAGCTGGAGTATCGCGTCCTTATGCAGCGACCGCTCTCCCAGCGGCTTGACCGCTTCGATAAGCGACAGCGTAATGTCAATCGAAAGCTCGCTCTGAAGTTCGGATGGTTGGATCAGGTCCGCGGCATTTTTCAGGTGGTCGAGAGCAAGATGATACTGCTGAGCCTTAAGCGAACGTTTTCCGACCTCGAGGTAATTTTCCGCTGCCTTTCTCGATTCGCCCGCCTGAGCAAGGTGATGCGCGATCAGGTGATGGGGGATCGCGGTTGCGTTCAGGACCGCGAGCTGCCTCAGGATTCTCGCGATGTCCTTATGTCCTCTTATCACGTCATCCGGCGGAATACTGCGGAAAACCGCCATTCTGATCTGGTGGTGGCTGAAGCTGTAAATCGTGTTCTCGCGGTGGTTTATCAACCCGTGAGTGTGATCGAGGCTGTCGAGAATCTTTTCAAGAGGCTCATCGTCGGGAGTGAACATTCGCGCAAGGATTGCGGAGTCGAAACTGTCTCCCTGAAGCGCGGCGCGCCTGAGGAGAAGTATTTCATTCAGGGTGAGGCGGTCGACACGTCTCTGAATCAACGCGTTGATTGTGTCGGGTACCGTAAATTCCTTAAGGTCGTCCTTGAGATACCAGTTGCCTTCGCCTTTCTCCTTCAGGATGCCTTCGTCCTCCATCAGGCCGGTGATTTCGAAGAGAAAGAACGGGTTGCCGCCGGCCATTTTTCTTACGGCTTCGGTGAGCGACGTGAAATCATGCGGGTGAACGAACGTGTAAATATTACTGAGAATTTCGTCCACGTCCTCGCGTTCCAGCCGCTGCAGCTCCAGCGTCTTTGCCTGTCCCATGTTAGCTTGTCTGGTGATAAGCCGACTCAACGAGCTCGGGATCTCGCTACAGACCGGAGTGACTTCCTCCGACCGGTAGGTGCCGAAAACGACGATCGGGGAGTCCCCGATTCGCGGGACAAGGAATTCAAGAAACTCGATTGTAGCATCGTCCGCCCAGTGCAGGTCGTCCAAAAACAGCACGATAGGCGTGTTCAGGGCGGTCTGCGTGAGGAATCCGGCAAGGAGGAATGAGACATTCGCGGATGCGGAGATCACCGTATCGTCCTGAGCCGTGTTTCCTACCATCTGCCGGTATTCGCCTATCAGATTCGCCACAGGACGTATGAGATTATGCGATGACCCGAGAAGCACCGTCAGTTTCTCTTCATCGTCGCCTCCGGGAATTTCCTGCAGAAAATTTATAACCGCATCGAACAGATTGGCGTAAGGAAGGTTCGGGGTCTGTTTGCATCTGCTGTAAAGGAACAGATGACGTGTCCTGTCAGCCGTAATTTTCCCGAGGGCTTCATCGACCAGACGTGTCTTGCCAATGCCCGCCTCACCGGAAATCATCTGCATGATCCCTTTCTTTGAGATGAAGGCTCCGGAAATTTCCCTGTATAGTTTTTCCAGCTCATCGTCTCTGCCGAAGAACGGTGTTTTCCTGGTTATCTCGATCCGACGTCTCTGGCCTTCGGAGTCGACATGAGGGTGGGTTTGGCTGCTCGATACCCGGGCGAGTTCCTGCTTCAGCCCCTCGACCTCCTCTACAAGGTCCTGTATCTGCATTCGGCCCGTCGGTATGAAATTCTGCGCCTTCTTCAATACAGCCGCGAAACTCGAGAGGACTCCCTTCACGAGTTGATTGTGTTCGACCACAAGGTTCTTGCGGCACAGGTGGTCGAGCTGGTTGAGCGCGAAGTGGATGTCCTTCTCCCTCGTCCTCGGGATAAGGGTGTTTGAAGCCATGCCGAAGTCGATGACCTTGATGAACGGCACGTCGGCTGAAATCTGCGACACCATTATGTTGCCCGCGTGCAGATCGCCGTGCGATAACTTTCGCGCCTGAAGGAACGCGAGGGTTCCCAGAAGCTGGTGGGCGATTTCGAGTATTGCGGCAGGACTTACCTGGGAGCCTTCGACAGCCAGGTCTCTCAGGGTGGTTCCGTCGATGAATTCGGTGACGATGTAATGTATTTTTTCGGATTTGTCCTCGATCTCCAGGTCCTCTTCGCCCAGGTCGAGGATGCTCGCGATGTGGGGATGGCCCCTGACCTGCATCGCTTTCCGGCTCTCAGCCTTCCATTCCTCGCCGAGGTCGATCGCAACTCCCGCGATGTCGCTTTTGATGATTTTTACCACCACGCGTCCCTGCAGAAGCGTGTCATAGGCGCGGTACGCGTGTGCGGACAGGCCGCTCCCTATATGGTCCTCGATAAGGTAGCGTCCCTTAAGCCTGATTCCCAGGTATGCTCGTGGATCCTCAGCCATTCCTTCTAATAAGTATCCCCCGGAACCCTCGTTCCTGGGTAAATCCGATTTTATAAGTCCCATTATCACCGCGATTTTTACGTTTTGGCGATAAGGGTTTCATTCCAAACCTGGTTTTATCTGATTTGATTTTACTAAATGCTAAACCGATAAGTTTGGGATACGAGAGGAGTTTGGCTGGATTATGTCCGGTCCCGCAAATCGGTTATCGGACAAGATATTTGAACCGTGGTTTTAGAATATAAAACCTGAATTTTCCTTGTAGTATTCTGTGTCGAACGGGTATACGGGCGGGATCGACCAGATGATTTTCTGCGGGTCTTTTGACTGGCCGACCGGGAATAAAAAAATATCGCGCTTTTCACCGCGCGATGAGTCCCGCTCCTGTTGATCGCCTTCATCCTGCGTTACAGATTCTACCGCCATCTGTTTTAAAGACGAGAACAGCCCCTTCATGATGTCTCCCCTTCAAGTCTCCGGAAAGCCGGAGACCGTAACGCAATCCGAGAAGTCAATAACCATTTACAATGTCAATCGCCTTGCGTCAAGGGGTGAAAATCTTATAACGGTATTAGAATAAATCAAAAAATACGCATAACATCGATGGTCAGCGGGATTGATGCTGTAATTCATTACGATTTATTTTAGAAATTTATCGAAAAAAATTACTTTATATGTTCCGTATTACATGTATATGGGTGCGAAGGATATTTCAACAGGTCCACTCATATCAGACGGGGTCATATACTGATTTTTCGGGAATCTGCAGGCATCCGGGGTATGTCTTGACATTAACCAGGGCAAATGTTATGAGTAAAAATTAATATGGGGAGCACAGCCGGGATAAAAAATGGATTGTCTATCGATGTTGAGGACTGGTTTTGCGTGTCGAATTTTAAACACGCGATAAAATATGAGGATTGGGATAACCAGGAGCTCAGGGTGGTTAAGAACACGAGTCGCATACTTGACCTTCTATCGAAGCATAAAGTGAAAGCAACGTTTTTTGTGCTGGGCTGGATAGCGGAGCGGGCTCCCGAGCTAATACGCGAGATTCACCGTCAAGGACATGAGATCGCAACCCACGGGTACTCCCATACCATGATAACGGAGATGACGCGGGAAACATTCGGTGAGGATCTGAAAAAAGCCATTGATATCACCGGGCGATGTACGGAGGGTGTGATTCTCGGGTTCAGGGCGCCATCGTTCACGGTTACCCCGAAGACAACATGGGCGCTTGAAGTCCTCCTGGAGAATGGGATACGCTATGACTCATCAATTTTTCCGGTGTCGGGACATCCGGATTACGGAATGCCCGATTCGCCGTTGGGAGTACATGAGGTGATCCCGGGTCTGGTGGAAGCGCCGTTGACGGTGTCCGAGGTCCTTGGAAAAAGGATCCCGTGCGGCGGCGGAGGATATTTCAGGCTTTTTCCATACGCATTGACGCGGTTTCTGATGAGGAAGTGCAACGCCCAGGGAAGGCCGGTGATTTTTTACCTTCATCCCTGGGAGATAGACCCGGACCAGCCGAGGGTGGATCTGCCTGTAATTAAGAGGTTCCGTCATTATAATAACCTCGACAAGACATTCGGACGGCTGGAAAGGCTGCTTGGGGATTTTGAATTTACATCGATACGGAACGTGATCGGAATTTGACAACTGAACTGAAACAACAGGAAGAGTATTGGGACAAACAGGTCGGGGATTTCGATTCGATATACTCGCGGAGGAAGAGCCGCCTCGGGAAAGCGCTTGACAGGATCTTTCGATGGGACATGGCTGGAAGGTTCACGTACACATTCGAGCACTCGGGCGCGATAGAAAATCGCACTTTTCTTGATGTTGGCTGCGGGACGGGCCGGTACTCGCTGGAATACGCGAGAAGGGGATGCGCAAAAGTCGTGGGAATCGACATTGCCGCCAACATGGTCGAGGTCTGCAGGAAACGCGCAGATGCCGATGGATTCTCCGACAGGTGCGAGTTTTTACAGTCGGACCTTCTGGAATATCAACCGGGGGAGTTGTTTGATGTCTGCATAGGGATCGGTTTGTTCGATTACATAAAAGACCCCCTGCCTGTGATCGCGAAGATGAGGGAATGTGTGAAGGACCGGGTGATTATGAGTTTCCCGAGGTTATGGACATGGCGCGCGCCGGTTAGAAAGATCCGTCTGGGGATGCAGGGTTGCGGTGTTTATTTTTTTACCGGGAAGCGGATTGAGGAATTGTTGAAAGAGGCGGGATTCAGCCGCGTTGAAATTAGTCAAATCGGGCAACTGTACTGCGTGACCGCGTATGTTGAATAAGTCCTGATCTCGGTAGCAGCTACCCCGGAGCCCACAAAGAGTTTTTTTAAACCGAACCCCCCTGTGTCCGTCTCAAGCGGAGCCTGCGTAGCTTGAGACGGAATCCAATTGTGCTAAATAACCGGTTCCATTTCCGCTGTGGAGAAATCTTCAGGCATCGGAGTGTACTGAACTCCTTCAACCATCACAGGCGACAAATCTATTGGTTCAACTTCGGTATCTTCCGGGGCGGGCGGGACAATTTCATAACTGTCCACAAAAACGACCGGGCGCTCTTGCAGCCAGTCGAGTTTGAAAATTTCGTCAAGCGTATGTCCGATCATCGCCGATGAAATCTCCATTCCCATGGCGTGCAGCATCGTTACTCCGATATCGAACGTAAACGGGTCCCGCGCGGTCGCTCCGCTTTTGAATGGCGGACCGGATGCAAGAAACAGTCCGTTCCCGCTGAGCCTTCCGGACGGTTGTTCCCCCTGCAGCAGGATTGAGGGCAGCGGCCCTTCAAATCCACCCATGGTTATGTTTGATTCAAGATTGACGATGTTGTTCGTTTGCAGCGCGACTTCAAGGCAGTTCTCCCGGAAGGAAGTCATGAACAGCGGGCGTGTAACCGTTCCGTATGCCGGGCTGTCCGCGCCTGGCTGCCACGCAGCCTCCGTGAGGATTTCGTTGATTTCCGCCAATGACGTTTCATCGGCGTCTGAAACAGGCCTTAAGCAGATGCCGCTGTCTGTCTGATCGCCCGCGAGGCGGTCCGACAATCCCAGGATGCGTATCAATCGCGACGGCGACAGCGTGAAATGCTCCCTTCGCCTGTCTGTCGCGGATTTCATCCCGTGGTTCGAGATTATAAATATACTCGTGTTGACATCGGTGAACTGGTTCAATTCACCGATGAAGCGGTCGAGAGCGAGGTAAGAGTCGGGAATCGCCTGCCCAAGTCCGGTATATTCCCAGGAGTCTATGCCGGCGGGGATCGGACCGAAGTCGCTCGGTTTTGCGTATCTCCAGTAATACTCGAAAATCGGCTCGAGGCTCGCGAAACGGAGAATAGCGACATCCACCGGATTGCTTCTCAGGAGCGCGAGCGCGCAATCCGTTTCGACTCGGAATTCGAGGAGCTTTCTGCGCTCGTAGATGAGTCTCTGGGACGGGTCGGCGGCAACCTCCCAGATATATTGGCGGGCGAGTTCCTCGATTGTCGCGAGTTTCACCCCGTGGCGGACAAGCATGCACGCCGCCCATGCAAGGCGCGTAAAAGACGGCAGCTTTTCACTCCGTCCCGACCACCTGACCTCGCCGAGGACCAGGGCGAGCGGGTCGCTCGATGCTCGCGCGGTATTCGGCGCGGGAATGTCGAAAGCCCCGTCTCTGAATTCATTGTGGACCGGCGGGACCTGGAACAGCCCTGTGTGCCGGCCTCGCGACGCCAATATCTCCCAGATCGGCATTCCCCGGAAATCGTCTTCAGTGTTGTTTATATCCTTGATGCCGTGTTTGTCGGAGTCGAGCGAGGTCATTATCTCCGCCCACATTCGGGCCGCGATTAACGGCTCATTCGACCCGATCGTCCCATAGCTGCCGTTGTCGAGGATCCCTTTCAGATTTGGATAGCGCGAAGCCTCGTCTGAATTAACATACTGCCTTAGAAGCTGGCCGTCGACTCCGTCGGCCGCAATGATTAAGGCTTTTGCCGGGTGAGTGGTCCCGAAACCGCGATTGAAGGTCGGGATGATGACAATGAGGATTGCCGCGACCATAATGAACGGTCCGACCGATGTCCCGATCAAGCGTCCCGTTGTGGAATGAGGGACGAGTTCGGAGTGCGGATTTGTAATGACGCTGATAAATGCGAGTATTACCGCTACAACGGGCGCAATCGCGAAACCAAGTCCGGTCGCGGGCCACGCTATCAACGCGAGCAGCGGCCATGCAATTACAAGCATGAATCCGGCTCGGACCAGCGCAAGCGGATGAATGGTGCGTTTAATCCATGGAATCAGATTCAGTATAATTGCGGAAATAACCGCGAAAAAAATCCCGAGGATTATCCCGAGAATTCCCCCACCCGCGGCTACCCATGTAAAAACCTGGTTTGCAGATCTGGTGAATTCGATGCTGCCCAGGAATCCGAAAATCATGAACACCAGCATCGCCGACCAGCCTCCCATAACACTACCGATGAACAGCCTGATGAGATAGTATTGGCTGTGCTGGGGATGTACCGGGCACCCGTCGGACGATCGCATGTTATTTGAGTACAATGTATTTAACTGCATTCCTTACTTTTATTCTTACCGGGATGGGGACAGGCACCTTTTCGCCCGGAACTTATAGCATAATTCGAGTTTATCGCGCGAAAAGTTGCCAGTCCCCTTTTTACAGAATAATTCACAAACAATGCGCGGCTCAGTAAATTAATCGGAACGGTTATTCTATTGAAAGAGCCTGTAAAAATCCACACTCAAGATACAATCGCCCCGAAAAGGTTCATCTTGTCCAAGCCGGATGTAATATTATTGCTGATAGAGGTCTTCCTGGGATAGAATGCCAGGATTAAGAAATGAAGGGCCAGGAAAATGATCAGGGATTGACGGATTCCGACATATCCATCGGCTGGGTTCTTGGTGTCGGATTCCTGTTGCTGTTCCTTTGCTCGCCCAATCTGAATACTCCGAATGGGGATACGCTGGGCTGGGTCAAGTATATCGACGCTTTCGCGTCGGATAAGGTCGTCATTCTTACGCATAATTACGGCACCGCGGAGTCCACTGAAATCGAAATTTCCCGGAATCAAATCGACTTCTGGGCATATTTCAATCCCCACCACCTCCTTTATCTCCCGGTTACGTCGGTTGCTTATTATTTCGCCAGAGAAATTTTCCCGGACCTTCAGGCGGGAGCTTTTTTACGTTTCTGGAATTCCTTGTTTTCGACCGGGATCATCGTCACCATGTTTTTTATTCTGAGAACGATGTTCCCGGGAAGCCCCTGGGTCCTGCCGTGGGTGATTTTTACCGGCACAAGCGTCACATTCTTCCGCTACGCCACAGACGGCAGCCAGTATATGACCGCCCTTTTCTTCCTCCTGTTGGCGTCCAGCGGTGTAGTCGATTTTATAAGGACCGGAAAACCGCAGAACCTTGTTCAGACGGGCACATCGCTGGCCATAGCCGCCCTGTTCCACCAGATCGTGGCTATCCTGGTGCCGTTCCTGCTCATCGGGGCCTGCCTGATCGCGTCCGGATTCAAGCGGGAAGGGAAGAATGTGAGTTCGAAATGGCTCCGGTCAATGATTGCCTATGCGCTCGGAATCCCGGTTTTTGTGTACCTGGTTGTCGCTTACTACGCGCTCAGCCCCCAGGATAAATTTACACCGTCGGGAATTTTTTATTTTGCGACCCTTTACGCGCGAGTCCCGGATTACTGGAACCTCCATATCCTGGAGGGACTGAGATCCACACTTGTCGCATCGATCGGCTTTTACTTCGGCAGCGACCGTGCGGCTTTTCTGCTCTTTAAAAGCGTTTGGTTTACAGCCCTCGCGATGGTTCTTCCCGCGGCATGGCTTTTGGGTTTATTATCGACCTTTAAACTCTCGGGCACTCGAAAATTATGGTTGATGTTTTGCCTGTTCTGGCTTGTTCCGTTATTCATTTTTCTCTGTTTCTGGAATCCCGGACATGAGTTCTATCATCTCTTCCTGATGCCTCCGTTGATGACGCTTGCCGTTCTCGGAACTGCGACCACACTCGGCGCGTCGCGGGCACGGTATGTCGCGCTGGCGTGTTTCTGGATTTGGATCATCCTCGCGATTGTCCTTAACCTGCCTTCATCGCTCGAGGGAAGCCCCTGGCGTGAAAGCGTCTGGCTTTATTGAATCCCCTCATAAAACCATTGCTCTTTGGCGCCGGTTTAGGGTAAGGTTCCCCGACAGAGGGGTTTATGGGACATACCTCGATAGAAAAAATCCTGGCGCAAAAAGCCGGGATCAAGTCGACGACTGCCGGCGATGTCCTGAGCTGCAGGCCGGATTTGATCATGGCGCACGACCTGACCGCTCCTCATGCGGCTTCTGTGTTCAGGGAGATCGGTGTCGCGAAAGTCCACGACCCATCGAAAACCGTCCTTATCCAGGACCATTTCCAACCCGCAAAAGACACCAAATCCGCAAAACTCGGACGCATGATGCGCGAATTTGTCCGTGAGCAGCACATCGAGCATTACTATGATGTCGGATGGGGCGGCATTTGTCATATTCTGATACTCGAGAAGGGACTTGTCGGACCCGGCATGCTTGTCGCCGGCGCGGACAGCCACACCCTGACGGTCGGCGCCGTGGGCGCTTCGGGAATTCCGGTCGGCGCCACCGACCTCGCGGCTTTATGGGCGCTTGGTGAAATATGGCTTGTGGTCCCATCCACCCGGAGGTTTTGCCTCGACGGGGTTCCGGGGAAATATATCGGAGGAAAAGACATCGGGCTGGCCGTCCTTGGATTAATCGGCCAGGAAGGAGCCATGAACCAGGCGATCGAATACTGCGGGACATCGCTCGACATCCTCGGAATTTCCGACAGAATCACAATCGCGAATATGTCGGCGGAAACGGGAGCGACAACAACCATCATCCCCCCCGATGAAACCACTGTCGGTTGGCTCCGCGAAAGGGGCGTCGGGGAAGAATTGCTCAGGGACTTTGCCGTTGCGGACGACGATGCTGATTACAAGGGGAGGAACAGGCTCGACATATCGAAGCTCGAACCGATGGTCGCATGTCCGCCCAATCCGGCCAATGTTAAAACCGTAAACGATGTGGGGGATGTCAAACTCGATCAGGTGTACGTCGGATCGTGCACAAACGGGACCCTCGATGATCTCAGACGTTTCGTAAATGTCCTTGGGGACCGTAAATTTTCAAAGTCAGTACGTGTTCTGGTCACGCCCGCGACACAGGACATTTATCAAGCCGCGATATTGGAGGGAATTTTATCGAAAATCGTTAAAGCGGGCGGTGCGGTCGGAACTCCGAGCTGCGGCCCGTGCCTCGGCGGGTACGGCGGGATTCTGGATGCCGGCGAGGTTTGTCTGTCGACATCGAATAGGAATTTCCGGGGACGTATGGGCCATCCGGACAGCCTGATTTACCTCTCGGGCCCCGAAGTCGCCGCCGCGAGCGCTGTCCTGGGCAGGATCGCTCACCCTGCCGACCTCAAATGAAAAAGTAGCGCGGGCGTCTCGCCGGCAGTCTTGTGGACGTCCCGTCCGCCGCGGCGGGTAACTTCGATCGCTAAAAATGAATATTTTTCAGTATAAGAGTAAAACCCCTGAATTCACCGGACAACCGACGCTCATGCCCCTGAAATTCAGGATCTTCTCCTGGCTTGTCGTAATTGTCATTTTCATGATAACCGCATGGGTCTGGCTGCTTGCCTGGCAACTCAAGACGATAGACGACACCGGCGCCTGGGTTCCTACTAACCAGTTCGCGATGATATTCCTCGGTTACCATATAATCATGCTTTTCGTGTCGTTTGTTGGCTGGTTCATGCAGACCTACTGGCATCGCGATGAAATTCTGGTCCTTTTCCCTCTGGCTCTTGTAATAGGTACAATCTCCCTTCTTTTAGCAGCCGTCCAGCTTACGTTCCTTGTCGACATGGTATAATTATCCATAATGTGCAGGACATCAGAAAATCATTGCCTCACCGGCAGCGTCGTGATGATGACCGACCGCGACGCGGACACCGGTTCGCTGAATACTGAATATTATACATACGACTCATGGGGCGAGCATGCGGACGCTGGCGAGACACCGTCGACCGAGAACAAAATCCGTTACGCGGGCGGGCGGGTCGAGTTCTTCGCGGACGGCACGGATCAGGGCGCGGTCTACCTCTGCGGCGAGCGTCACTACATGCCGATGTACGGACGGTTTTTGCAGAGAGATAGATTGACATATGAGTTATTACCGTCGCCGTCGAATCCGCTCGGCGTGAATCCGTATATATACGCCGAGAACAACCCGGTGATGAAAAAGGACATCAACGGTCAATCCCCGGCTGGGTATTATCGGGGAGCGACAATGGCTGGGAAGACCGTTATCCTTGGTACACAGATGCCGCCAGAGGCTCAAATCTACGACTGCTGCGACAAGGGCTACACTTCCCTGAGCGCGACCGACGTGTCGTTCAGCCTGATCTACAGCACGCGGCTGCCGGGATCGAAGAAAGCCGGGTACATTGATTTCGCGACGTTATCGAAGAACGCGGGCTGGGGCGGGAACTTGTGCGACGCGAATCCAAAAGAGGGACAGCCGAACGAGAGGTGTGCCGAGACCACAACGGCTACGTCGGATCTTCTGTGCACGTATGTGGAACAGTGCATGGGCGGGAGTTGCCCGGAAAAGAAACACCAACCGTGGAAGGGCACTGATTCATGTCACACGGGTATGGCGTCGTATGATGTTGGGTATGATAGCGATCCTGGGGTTGAGTACTTAGGAGATGGTCTTGCAATTTTCACGGATAGTTTTGGTACTTCAGTCGTAATTCCTGAATCTGCGGCTTATGCTATGGAAGCATATATACTGCCTGCATATTTTGATTGGTACGACAATCATTTAGCTAATAATTATTTCTACGGTAATCCTGGATGGTGGTATCGTGCATGCGGGAATGAAAGATTACCATATATAGAATGTGCAGTAATCGCTGAGATATTGAAATACAAAATTGAAGATGATTTTCATTCTGATCAGTGGTCAGAACAATGGAAGTATGGTTATACTAGTCATTTTTGGAGGTTGCCATATAAATGGAGTTATCAAGGTCGTATGTACGGAGGACAAAATCCTCCTTGGAATGATTATGTTGCCGGTGCTGATAACTATATTGGATTCTATTTGCCTGATAACCGAGATTGGTACATAATTTTTGATCCCTATCTAAATTTCAGAAATGTTGAAATTGTTTACTACACTCCACCTCTGATAACTAATCCAATTGGCGGGAGCCAATTGGGCATCAGCGGAGAAGGTTGTGTGAATTGAAAATCCATATGGCGAGGGCTAAAGTAATGCAAAGGTTTCAAGCGCACATCTGGGTGGGAATATTTTACTTATATGCTTTATTCCATATTGCTCGAAGCGTCTCAACTCTCAATCATAACATACAATATTCTAATTATTATTATATTACGAATCCCGAAACATTTTTGGAAAGTTCCGTTTTTATAATTTGCACATTAATTTTATGCTTTTGCTGGCGTTGGGGGTATATTATCTGCATAGCGGTTAATATCGGATACGTCTTAATTTACTTAATTTCGTTGAATACATTTGCTTCATTTTTCTATTTTATCAACATGATGGTATTGATTGGAATTGTAAAATATGGAAAATTGTTAAATAAGTAACATACAATGATTAATTTGAGGTTATTTTCGGCCGCGAATTCCATTCCGACCTATCGCGCCATCTACGAGTACGACGAGCGGGGGCAGATTGCGCGAGAAAGATACGAAAAGTACGACTCGACGAACAAGGTGATGGAGACGGTACTGGACGTGAAATACGAATACGACCTTGCCGGGAATATTACGAAGAAAAACTTCTCGGATGGCACGTATATGTCGTATAATTACTCCATAGGCTACCAGATGACGAGCGCGACCGACGGCACCTACACATGGACTTTCTCCTACGACGCGAACGGGAACATGACCGAGCGCAGGAGGGGACTGGTCGTCAATTTCCAGGCGGTGTACGACGAGCTGAGCCGCCTCAAGCAGTACAGATTTCTCGCGGTCGGGAATTACAACTCGATCGAGTACGACGGGATCGGGCGCGTGTGGAAGCGGACGGACCTGGCGTCGAACGATTCGTTTTATTATCACACCGGGACGAAGCTCGCGCAGGAGTTGGACGATTCGTACGGGGTGACGACCGATTACATGGCCGGGAGCAGACGTTACATGCCTGGCGAGGCGGACGCGGACAAAACGCGGTACTACGCGAAGGACCATCTCGGCTCGGTCGCGATGATGACCGATCGCGATGAGGACAATGCTAATGCGCTTCCCCACTGATCCAGATAGTACTTCGATCCACTAATCCTATTCACCCCCTTCACCCTTTCATGATCTTCCATTGACTCGGACAAAAAAATCGTCCGGCTATCAACATTTCGGCTTTTTCCTGTTACTATGTTAGCTCTTATAAAGGCTGTCATCCTGCCCGGAAATTGCCTTTCAACCAAACGTATCGGAGGCTGGAATGAACTTTAATATCGGATCCGTCGGCGCCAAAGTCGGCGAAGCAAAGCAGGGATGCATGGATTCTATATCCGGAATTTTTATCGGCTTCATTCTTTTCGCGGTCGCTTTTGTACCCGCGTGGTGTTCGGTCAAGGGGGTGCGCGAATATTCCGAGGAAGTCGCCGCGCTGCAACTGATTACCGCTGAACAGGCCGCGAATTCCGAAGGCCTGGTAAAGTTCAGCGGCGACGTCGAAGCCTATGACGATTACTCGCCGATCGAATTCAGGCCGGAGTGCGGGGGCACAAAATCCGCAGTCGATGTTTTCTGGTATGAATGGGAACTTTCGGAATACACAGAGTCCACCGACAGCGACGGCGAGGTTTCCGGAAACTGGAACACGCTCGACAGCGGTTCGGACATCATAGACAGCGTCACAGTCGACGAGATCGAAGTCCAGCCGGGCAGCGCTACTACCAAGTTCCAGAACTACGAGAGCTGCGAGGACGGCGGTATCGAGCAACACGGTGAGCAGAAACTGGAAGTTGACTGGCTGCCTGTCGAGATAGTCTCCAATCTCACGGTTGTCGGTGAAATTCATAACGGCGCGGTGTCGTCCGGCGACCCGTTCTTCATATCGAACCTGCCGCCAGATCAGCTTGTAGCAAGGCTGGCGTCGGAAGAGAATGTTATGCGCTGGATTCTGACGGGGGCGAGCATTCTCCTCTTCACCATTGCGTTTAACCTTATCATCGGACCACTCCTGTTCCTGCTCAAATTTGTGCCTGTGATCGGAGGGGGGCTGCGATTTTTCATTTTCATCGGCAGCCTGATAATCGCAATTATTTTGGTGTTATTGATTAAATTCGTCATCATGTTCTGGTGGCTTCTGATCCTGTTGATGCTGGGCGTCGTGGTTCTTGTCGTTGTGGGTGCGAACAAGAAGAAGGCCGCGCATGCTGCGACTCCCGCGGCTGTACCCACATCCGCCCCGACACGTCCGGAAACCAGTCAGGATGTCAGTCAGGCACCAATCCCGGACGGTAAGGGGTTTGGCTTTTGCCCGTCCTGCGGAGACCCTGTCTCGCCCGGTGAGAAGTTCTGTAACAATTGCGGTCAGAAACTCGAATAGTCCCCCGCAAGGGATTATTATAAACGTAAGAAAAATTTTGGAGGCTTGAAAATATGTTTTGTCCAAATTGCGGAACCAAACTTGCCGACAACGCAAAATTCTGCACAACTTGCGGTAACCAGATCGGGACTGCAGCTCCCGCCGCGACTCCAGCTCCGGCGGTCCCGGTAGCGGTTCCAAAGGGTCCCCCTGCCGACCTTAAGTACCGGATCAAGGGAGAGGTCCTTCAGACAGTGGAGATCGACCTTCCCCTCGGCGAACGGGTTTTTTCGGAGACCGGCGCGATGATCTGGATGCAGGAGAGCATCGAGATGGAAACCTCGATCCAGAAGGGCACCGAGAACAAGGGCGTCCTCGGCAATCTTCTGGGGGCGGCATCGAGAGCGCTGCAGGGCGAAAGCCTGTTTTTGAATTATTTCAAAGCGGGAACCCGACCCGGCACCGTATCGTTCGCGTCCAGCTTCCCCGGAAAAATTCTCCCATTCAATCTTAAGCCGGGCGAGTCGATCATCACGCAGCGCGGAAGTTTCCTCGTCGGTCAGGAAGACGTTGACCTGAAAATCGAGTGGAGGGGAGCCGGAGTCGGGTTTTTCGGCGGGGAAGGATTGATCCTACAGAGGTTGACCGGACCCGGGCTCGTATTTGTCGAGATCGACGGCGAATTATCCGAGGTCGACCTGAAGCAGGGCGAGAAACTGATTGTCGACACCGGCCACATCGCCTGTTTCGAGCAGACGCTGACATACAACGTGGAGTTTCAGAAAGGGATTAAAAATATCCTTGCCGGCGGAGAAGGCCTGTTCCTCGCGACATTGACAGGTCCGGGACGGGTGTGGCTCCAGCACATGACGATGATGGGCCTCGCGAACCGGCTGATACCGTTCCTTCCTACGAAGAGTGATTGAAGGACTGAGGGCGGGGTCAGCTTCCAGAAAAAGTGGACGTTCTGACCCGGACTCTCTTGCGTATCAGAAACGCGAACGTTCCTGTCCGACGTAGCAATGCGAAGTCGGAAGCGAGCGTGCGGTGACTTTCGCTAAAATAAATCGGGGACGCTTTCTTACTCAGCCTGAGTTTGAAATTAACCGAAAAAATAATCCCCTGGTGGAATTGGTAAGAGAAAGGCCAGTCTCATCTTGGAAATTTTTTTTTGAATTTTGAAGGCTTATGGCTTGATAATGACGCGAAAAACAAGTAGTATTCAATAAATCGCTTGAATAGTTGAATTAAAAATGCCAGAAACAAAATCAGGACGAAATTTCAAGAACCAGATCTACGAGCAGTTTGCCCGTATCGGAAAGGCTGTGTCCAGCCCGAAGCGTCTGGAGCTCCTTGACCTGCTGTCCCAGGCCGAACGGACAGTAGAGACCCTCGCAAAACAATCAGGCTTGACCGTGGCCAATACCTCTCAGCATCTGCAGATACTCCATGCAGCCAGGCTCGTGGAAGCGGAAAAACACGGCCTGTTCGTAACATATCGTCTTGCCGATGTAACAGTTAGCGACTTTTTCATATGTATGCGTTCGCTTGCCGAGAGCCGCCTTGCGGAGGTGGAGCAGATAACGAGGGGCTTTCTGGAAGGTCGGGAAGGGATGGAGCCGGTCGATCGGGATTCGCTGATGGTTCGAGTGAAGACCGGCACCGTGATTATTTTGGATGTCCGTCCGATCGAAGAGTATCGCGCGGCGCATCTCCCAGGCGCAATTTCACTCCCGCTCAAGGACCTTGAGGCGCGTCTGTCTGAGCTTCCCAAAGACCAGGAAATAGTTGCTTACTGTCGCGGGCCCTACTGCGTTCTCGCAGTCCAGGCGGTCGAGACGCTTTTGGCGGCGGGATTTCGCGCGGTGCGGCTCGAGGACGGGGTCCAGGACTGGTACGCGATGGGATTTCCCGTTGCGGTGGGCGATGACACGAATCATCAACACTCAGAAGAGTAAGGAGAGACAAATGTTGGATAAAGAGATGGCTCATGATGCGTTGGTGTTTATTCACGTTCTGGCGGTCGTCTTTATGTCGGCGCCGCTGTACAACCTGATCGTGGTGAACGAGCGGGCCGCGTTCGGCAAAGCGCCTTTTGCGGTTGACAGATACTTTGAGAATATCATAAAGGGCGCCTCGATCAGGTGCTATATCTACCAACTGACAGCGCTGGTCACCGGTGTTCTCATATTACCAACCAGAGGCCTGAACCTCACCATGTTATATGAAAACCCGGTTCTGCTGACCAAGTTCCTTCTGCTCATGGCGGTCACAGCGTTGCTTTCGGTCGTCCATTTTCGCATCCAACCCGCGATTGAAAGCCTTCTTGGCAGGGTGACCGGAGACGCGATCCCTGAGGATATCGCGAGGGAGCTCAAGACCTGGCGGCTCCTCCGCAAACGGCTGGCTGCGGTCTGCCTTTTTATTGTAATTACCATCGTGCTGTTGGGCATGCAGGTTTTCGACCGGTTCAATCCGATTGTAACAGTGGGTATCCTCGTTCTGGCCGCCCTCTTTTCCTGGCGGGTATTTCGCAGCCCTGTCCGTTTTGGGTGGATATAAACCGCAATGCCGTATATGAAGGAGAAATGAATGAATTTAGGAATTATTATTTCAAGCACAGACCCCGAGACAGTGTTCAACGCGCTTCGACTGGCCAACTTTTCTTTGAGTAAGAATGACTCCGTGCTGATTTTTCTCATCGGGAAAGGTGTGGAACTGGGCCAAATCCAGGATGAACGTTTCAACGTCCGGGAGCAGGCTGATAAATTTCTGGTGTCGGGCGGAAAAATCATGGCTTGCGGAACATGCCTGAAGCTCCGTAATTCGGAGGGCTCGGATAAATGCCCGCTCTCCACCATGGGTGACTTGTACGAAATGATTTCCAGGTCGGATCGAATTGTGTCTTTTTAACATTGGAGGCATTTATGATTGAACGCCTGACGAAATACTCGATGGATCATCCGAAACTTGTGCTCGGTCTGATAGCAATTATCACAATTATTTTCGCGCTGCAGATTCCCCGAGTCGCTACCGATACCGATCCTGAGAACATGCTCGAGTCGAACCAGCCCGACCGCGTGTTCTATGACCAGGCCAAGAACGAGTTCGGGATTAGCGACCTGATCGTTGTCGGTATTGTCGATGCGGAGGGTATTTTCCAGCCCGAATCTCTCGAGCGCATCGCCCAGGCCACTTCGGAGATTCTCAAGATAAAAGGGATCATAATAGAGGATGTAGTCAGCCTTACGACGACCGACAACGTGAAATCTACCGGCGGTCTTCTTGACATTCACCCGGTTATGTCCGACGTGCCGGACACTCCTGAAGCGGTGGACCAGCTTCGCAGGGACATTGCCGAGAACCCGTTTCTGCGAGACAAGATCGCCTCGGAGGACGGCACAGCTGTCGCGCTTTACATTCCGATTCAGCAGAAGAACGAGAGCTACCGAATCGCCGGCGAGATTGAAACCATTCTTGACCGGACTCTTCTTCCCGGGCAGCAGTATCATCTGGCGGGCCTTCCAGTCGCCGAAGACACATTCGGACATGAGATGTTCATTCAGATGGCCATTGTGGCCCCGATTGCTTTTATCGCGATCCTGCTTATCGTGTTCGCCCTCTTCCGCAGGACATCATCTCTTCTGCCAGTCGGATTGCATGCGATGCTGTCGGTGATCTGGACCATGGGGCTGCTAATCGGCACCGGGAACAAGGTTCATATCATGAGTTCGATGATTCCCGTTTTCCTGATGCCCATCGCCATTGTGGACGACATCCATATCTTCAGTGCGTTCTTCGACAAGTGCCGCCTGGTTAGAGACAGGCATCGAGCTCTGATGGAGGCAATGCAGCCTTTGTATTATCCCATGCTCTTCACTTCGATCACCTCGGCAGTCGCTTTCAGCTCCATGGTCCTGGCTCCCATACCGCCGGTGCGCGTGTTTGGGCTGTATGTCGCATTCGGAATCATGGTCGCATGGCTTTTCAACCACACCATGGTTCCCGCGGTGATCGGTTTGATGAACGAGCGCGCTCTGGCTAAAGGGATGTCAGAGGGTCAATGCGACGAATCCCCGCTGCTTGATAGATGGCTCAGGTTCGTCGGGCGCTTCTCGTATTCCCGCGCTTCCGCGGTTCTGATCATTGCCCTGGTTGTCCTGTCAATCGGCATCGTAGGCATCGCGAGGCTTCGGATCAATGACAATCCTGTAAGGTGGTTCAAGCCGGGTCATCCGATGAGGGTCGCCGATGCGGTAATGAACCGGGAGTTTGGCGGAACTTACATGGCCTATCTTGTGGTCGAAGGGAATGGGCTGGAAACGATAAAGGATCCCGATGTTGTGCGCTATATCGACAGTCTGCAGGCATACCTTGAACAGGATCCGGTGGTCGGCAAGACCTCATCCGTCGCCGATATTGTCAAAAGGATAAATTTCGTTCTGCACGACAACGACCTGCAGTATAATGCGGTCCCCGATTCTCGCGAGGCGGTTGGCCAATTTCTTTTCCTGTTTCAGTCATCCGGAGATCCCAATGACCTTGACAATTTCCTGAACCTGGAGGCGAGCCAGGCCAATATATGGGTGCAGATGAAGGGTGGCGACAACCAGCAGATGCGACATGTGGAGGATCGGCTTGCCTCATACATGAGAGAGAATCCTCTGCCGGACGGAATCTCGCTTCGTTGGACAGGCCTTACCTACATCAACCGCATCTGGCAGAACCTGATGGTCTCCGGAATGCTGAAGGCAGAGCTGGGGAGTGGGATTGTGGTGTTCTTCCTGATGTGGATCGGGTTCAGATCCCTGTCTATTGCTGTCCTTTCCATGATTCCGCTTTCGATAGCCAATGTGTTCTCCTATGGGCTTGCGGGTTGGGTTGGGAAGGACTACGACATGCCTATAGCTGTGTGCGCATCGCTGGCACTGGGGATGTCTGTAGACTTCGCCATACATTTCCTGCAAAGGTCCCGGGCGCACTACGCAGAATCCGGCGATCCGGAGGAGACCAACACATTCATGTTCGACGAACCGGGCAGGGCGATTCTCCGCAACGCCATTGTGATCTCACTTGGCTTCCTGCCTTTGGTTGCCTCGACGCTTACTCCCTATGTTACCGTTGGCGTTTTCTTTGCGCTATGCATGATCGCAAGCGCTGTTTCCACACTTTTCATCTTACCTGCGGCCCTCCGGTTTATTGGGCCTCGCATATTTCGCGGAGGAAATAAATGAAACGACTTGCATTCCTTATACTCTTAATCGGTCTCCTGTTATCAGGAACCGCTGCCGATCAAGGCCGGCTCAACGCGACCGAACAGCTAACCGCTGAGCAGATCATGGAGAAGTCTCAACTGGCTTTCTATTATGCCGGTGACGACATGAAGTCCAGGGTGACAATGCAGCTTGTCAGCCAGGGCGGCGGTGCGCAAACGAGGGTCATGACAATGCTCCGCCTTGACCAAAACGACGGCGGAGATCAGAAATATTTCATGTATTTTCACGAGCCGGGCGATGTGCGGCGCATGACTTTCATGGTCTGGAAATATTCGGAGGCGGAAGATGACCGATGGATATATGTGCCGGCGGTGGACCTTGTCAGGCGAATCGCGGCCAACGACAAATACTCGAGTTTCGTCGGTTCCGATTTCAACTATGAGGATATTTCCGGACGGGACCTTGCGAGCGATACGCATACATTGCTTCGCTCTGAAAATATAAATGGAAACCTCTGCTACCTCGTCCAAAGCATTCCCGGGGAATCGGCGCCGTATTCAAAACGCCTTTCGTGGATAAACACGGCCGACTTCCTCCCGATGAAAGAAGAGTATTATGACGCCCAGGAGGACCTGTACAAGGTCTTCACCGTTGAGACCGTTGAGGGTGTCACAACCGGAACCGCGACTTATCCCACCGTGATGGCTCGCACGATGTCGAACGTGAAAACCGGGCATCGCACCGTTGTCATCTTTGACGATGTCCAGTATGACCTTGGTCTTGAGGACTCCGATTTCAGCGAGCGATTCATGCGGCAACCGCCCCGGGACTGGATTAATTGATTCGATTGCTCGTTTGTCGGGAACCCGATTTGAAGGACCTGTCAATGAATAGAATGCGCGCATTGATCATTATTCTTGGTATCTTCCTTCTGATTCCCGTCCCGGTCGGAGCGCAGGATGAAGAATTCGATGTCGAATCTCACGGGTTTATGCTGAGCAATGTCTCAGGACGGTTTTCCTCCGTGGGACCGGGGGGCGCAACCGGCGACCTCGTTCTGTGGGATGAGCGCCTTCGGACCGATCTCACAGTCTGGCCCGGAGAATTTGATGGTTTGGCGCGAGTCGCCATAGATGCATTTTATGATGGAGTGGATGAAGATTTCGGCGTGGAGTTGCGTGAAGCGTACATCGATCTCTATGCGGATAGTTTTGACCTCCGCATCGGCAGGCAGGTTGCGACCTGGGGGGTCGGAGACCTTCTGTTCATTAATGATTTCTTTCCGAAGGACTGGGAATCCCTCCTTGGAGGCAGACCCATGGAGTACCTTAAGATCGGCGTCGATGCGGTTCGCCTTCGTCATTCATCGACCCAATACAACTGGGAGTTGTTCCTGATCCCCTCTTTTGAGCCCGATAACCTGCCCGGTTCAGACCGTTTCTTTTCTTTTGTTCCCTTCAGTGAAGTCCCGGTGCGATTCGAGGACAAACCGGAGGTCGGTTTTGACAACATCGAAGCGGGTTTTCGCGTCTTCGGCAGGATGGAGGATTTCGATGTTGCGGCATATGCTTACAGGGGATTCTGGAGAACCCCGGGCATGATGCCGGACGATTTCACGGAGCCGTCTCAGGTCACGATCTTTTACCCGGCTCTGTTCATCTATGGACTGAGCGCCCAGGGAAATGCATGGGATGGTGTACTGAGCGTCGAGGCAGGATATTATGACTCCAGGGACGATGCCGGAGGCGATGACCCTCTTATCCCCAACTCGCAGATTCGATTCCTGATTGGGTATCAGCGTCAGCTTGACGACGACTTTACGCTTGGCTTGCAGTACTATCTGGAGGCGATGGATGATCGCGCAGCCTATAACGCAAATCTTCCAGAAGGATTCCCGGCTCAGCGGGCGTTCCGAGACACCGTTACGCTCAGGCTTGACAGAATGCTCATGTATCAGACCCTGAGGCTTTCCCTGTTCGCGTTCTATAGTCCCGCAGACAATGATTATTTCATTATGCCTCAGGTGACATACAAATTCAGAGACGACCTTTCCGCGACCCTGGGTGTAAATCTTTTCGGCGGGGACGACAGCGCCACATTCCTGGGGCAGTTTGATAGAAACGACAATTTGTACCTGACAATCCGGACCGACTTCTGACGTTATGCCCTTTTAGCGTAAGAACCGTGCACGCTTCTTTACAGTCGCGTTTCCGATACACATGGTCTGCCCAATATATTCGGTATATATAAATCGGGGACGCCTTCCTGCTCGTCTGAGTCGAAAGGCGTCCCCGATGTCATTTTCCTTTATGGTGCGCGAGGGGGGACTTGAACCCCCAAGGGCTTGCGCCCACTAGAACCTGAATCTAGCGCGTCTACCAAATTCCGCCACTCGCGCGCGCTTTCAGCCCATGCATATATACTCGCCCCGCCCTTTTCTGTCAAGCTCTGAACCGTACAAGCCGCTAATTGGTCATTAATTCTGGCGGCGACAGGTTATTCCGAGATTAATCACGGGGTTTCCTGACTCACGGACATCTTCGCCATTAAGCGCGCGACACTAGTAATGTGGCGTTTAAACCTTATTAAAGAATAGCAGGATGTTGCCAGCGTGGGTATAATCACCGTGACAGTTTGAACCGATTCCGACATGAAAATTATCGACCGATATATCTGGCGAGAGTTGACCGTGTTTTTCATCGGCATCATCCTCGGCTTCGTCGTCCTCATGATCGGCAACACCCTCTTCATCATGAGCGAGCTGATCTTCAACAAGCGCATCCCGATCGGCATCGTGTCGCAGATTGTCATGTTGAGGATTCCCGCAATGTTCGTGCTGGGATTCCCTGTCGCCACGCTCTTTTCCGTGCTCCTGACCATGGGACGCATGGGCCGCGACAGCGAGATCATCGCCATGCGCACCGGCGGAGTCAGCATGACACGCATTGTCATTCCTGTCCTCATTTTCGCGGTCGTGATCAGCATCCTCACGTTCTGGCTTAACGAGAAAATCGTCCCGGAGGCGAACCACATCTCGCAGAACTATGTTCGCCAGTTCTGGGTTGCGGACGTCATGGAATCCGCCAAGGCGAACGTATTCTTCCATGTATCTGATGACATAGTCATTTACACTGAGGAATACAACGAGGAAGCAAAGCGCATGGGACGTCTGACGTTCTTCGAGATCGACCAGCTTGGATTCCCAAGTTTGAGCACCGTCAAACGGGGATACTTCCAGGGCGATTCCCTGAATTTAGAGGACGGCATCACCTTCGATTTCGACCGTCAGGGCGATGTTAAGAGGTCCGCGCGGTTCGACCTCGCCGTGAAGGACATCGCTCGCGATCTGCAGGAGCTGTACGGTGAAAATCGCACGCCTCAGGAGATGACCGGCGGCCAGCTAAGCGACGTGATCAGGACCTTCAAGGAAAATAATGTGCGCCCGTTCGCCCTGGAGACCGATTACTTCTTCAAATTTTCGATCCCGGTCGCGAATTTCGTTTTCGCGATGGTCGGGATTTTATTCAGCGTGGTCAGCCCGAGAAAGGAAAACGCGTCCGGAGTTATTTTCGCGATACTCTGCATAGCCGTCTACTGGATTCTTATGACCGTAATGCGTAGCCTCGGCTTGAAGGGCGATCTGGAGCCCTGGATCGCCGCCTGGGGACAGAACATCGCGTTTTTCATACTCGGACTGCCGATAATTTTCGCGATAAGAAGATGAGACTCATGCCAAAAAATCCTGACAAAAAGAACTGGATGCCAGATGTTCGGGGACTGGCACACCGATTTCGCCTGACAACAAACTTCACTTTACCATATATCTCGACAGGCGAAATCGGGGTGCCTGTCACCGAACCTATAAGATAATGAAAATAGTTGACAGGTATATAGCCGGTATGGTCGCGGTGTTCGTGCTCTCCGCAGTTTTCGCGTTTTCGGTTCTCATCATCTGCAACAATTTTTACGCGTCGAGCGACCTTCTCTTTTCAAAGCATGTCCCGTTTTCCGTTGTCGCGATGATCAACCTCCTCGACGCCCCCGCGACCATCGTCCTGTCGCTACCCGTCGCGAGCCTCTTCGGCGTCATGCTTGCAATCGGACAGCTCGGACGGTCCAGCGAAATAACCGCAATGTTGTGCGGGGGAATATCTCTTTTCAGGATTATTGTCCCCGTGCTGGCGCTGTCCGTATTTCTGTCGGTCGCGACTTATGTCCTGGATGAAGTTGTCGTCCCAAGGGCAAGCGACCGCGCCTATGACCTCAAGGCCACCCTGAAAGAAGATAACCAGGGCGAGAATATCAAGCAGAACGTTTTCCTTCGCAACGAGGAAGGCGCGATTATTTATGTCGCCCAGTTCGATACCGCGTCGCGCATCCTTGGACGCACCCAGCTCTACGAGGTCGAGGACAACGGCTGGTACAGGATTACAAATTCATTCGGCGGCAGGTTCGAGAACGACATGCTGGTCCTGAACAACGGATGGACACATTTATATAACGAGAGTGGCGAGCTTATAGGCCGTGAGCCTATCACCACCCCCATGGTCCGGCCTTTCTCGCGGAAGCTGCAGGAAGTTTATGAGGAGCAGCGCGACGCCAGTACTCTCGCGGGAGGCGAGATCGCCGAGCAGATCTCGCGTCTTCAGTCCGCCGGCGTGGACTCGATCGCTTTCCAGACCGACCTTCAGTTCAAATACTCGACCCCAGTCGCGTGTTTCATATTTTCGTTCGTGGGATTCATCTTCTCCGTCTTCTCCCCGCGCAAGGAGACCTTCGTGGGCATGCTCTACGCGATTATCCTCGTCCTGATCTACTATATCTGCATCTCCGTCTTTAAATCCCTCGGAAAACAAGGTATTATTCCCTATCCGATTATCAGCGCCTGGGCGACGAATGCTATGTACCTGGTATTCGGCGTATACACATTCATCACCGTAAGACGCTGAGTTGCCGGGGTGGGAGATCCGTGGGTGGATTCCTTCTGTTACCCCGTTCTATTTAGTTTTTAGATGAACGTATGAACCTCTTACTATGAGTTTAACTCAATAGTGGTGAGGGGACAGCACTATCTTGCGTATTTCGGTCCAAAAAGGCGGCTTTGAAGTCACTTCAGCCATCGCGGCGTTCCTGATGATGGTTCTCTGGCCTGTCGTCCTGCCCTTGCGCGTTTTCGCCGAGGAGGAGGAAGTTTTTTTCCAGAGCGACTACCAGCAGGAGATACACGAAGAGAAAGTCGTGATCCTGCAGGGTCATGTCGAGGTCCATTTCCGCGACATGGTCATCAATGCCGATGAGGTCCGCCTCAACGATGAGAAAGAGGAATTTTTCGGTGTCGGCAATGTCCATCTTGTCTCCCAGGACCGCGACATCTTCGCCGATTCGATCTGGTACAACTACGGGACCGACGATTTCGACATGGCCAATACCCGCGGGAGCATGGTCGTGCAGAATGTCGGTGAGCCTGTCTGGTTCACCGCCGACCGGCTGAAGGGCAACATCAACAACTACAAGATGATCAATGGAGTGGTCACGACCTGTACTCCGACGGAGCACCGCGAATACCATGTCGAGGCGCGCTCGATCAAGGTCATGCCCGGAAATAAAATTATTCTCCGCAACGGGTATACCTTCGTCATGAATGTCCCCATATTATGGTTTCCGTACTGGGCTTTCTCGCTTGCCGAAACTCCGTGGCAGATTGAGGCTGGCAAAGAGGGCTCCCTAGGCGTTTATGTCAGGTCAAAGTACAACTATTTAGACGAAGAGTTGATCATCGGGTCCCTTCTTTTCCACTATTACTCACGGAAGGGAGAAAAGATCGGCGCTAATTATGAGTATCTTCTTGAAAAGCACGGTATCGGAAAAGTTAGCTGGACGTACTTGTATGGGACATATCGCGATGAGACCACCGGCAACGTTGGGCACGCGAATGAAATTTCATCTAACATGTTCCAACCCGTTCATTTCGGGACCTACTTGTATGGGACATCTCTCGACGAGACCGCCGGCGACGTTGCGCACGCGAATGAATATACATTTAACTTGTCCCAGCCCATTCGTTTCGGGGATAAATTCACAGGGACGTTCGGTTTTGGGGCGAGTTCCCGTTACAACATCAAGCAGGGCAGGTCAAACGATTACAACGGCACCTTCAACGGGAGCTATAACACCGCGAATACACGTACATCGTTCAATGTTAACGGCATCGGCACATCAGGCGTTACGCAGAGCTCGAGAATCAATGCCGGACTGACCCACAACCGCACTATTTTCGAGGATGTGACCGCCAGCGTTCGCATGGATTACTCAGCTGCCAAGCAGAACGCTTCCGGAGCGGCGGATGAGGCTTTTGCCGCGAATATGGAGTTCAGGCAGAATCGGGAGGGCTGGAACTGGAACGCACAGGTCGACACGCACTGGGACCCTGACGGCTTTACGAACTCGTCCGACCGCAACCGGTCATACATCGACAAGCTGCCTGAAATAAACATCACCATGCAGCCCAATGCGTTCGGCTCAAGGTTCCGAAACCTCCTTGGCTTCAGCATGCAGAACCTCAACTTCCTCGGAGGGCTTTATTACATCGGTCCCGAGAACAAGGAGGTGAACGGATTCTACGGGCGCATGGACACGCGGTTCACACGCAACTTCGACCTGAACGAGTCTCACAAGATCCAATCAAATGTCGACTTCTGGCAGGCGATATCATCCACCGGCGACGCGCGTTATGTATATGCTACACGGGCGAACTGGACCTGGGATATCGCCAAGAAAATCAAGTGGCAGCTCGACTGGGACCGGTCGGATAACGCGGGGCGAATCCCGCTTCAGGGGCTTGACAGGGCGGGATCGCCGAATAACAGGCTCTCATGGAACCTGAATTATCAGAACGGACGGCTGTACACTATTCGTTTATCCACGAATTATGTTTTGCGTGAGGCTTACACCCCCGCTCCCGGCACGCTCTTTTCGATTAAAAGGCTGAATCCGCTGTCCATCTCCATTAACTATACGCCGTCCGAAGGTACCCGCATGACCCTGACCACTCAATACGATTTCGTCCGCCACGACCACCTCGGAAATATCAGTATCTCTTACAATACAACCGACCAGCGTACTTTTGACCTTACAACAAACCTTAACTTCCAACCCCCTGATAAAGTTACCAGGTTTGGCGCTACCGCAAGATTTAAGCTCGGCGATGACTGGGATTTCGAGGTCGCGACCGAAATGGGGTCGCAGTCGACAGGCAGTTTTTTACGGACCGTCAGGGCAATACGGCGGCTCGACTGCACCTACCTTGCGCTCGAATACAGCGCGCAAAACGATTTCTTCGGCTTCACCTGGGCTGTCACCGCGATGCCGGGCGCGAAGATCGGATACTCGAGCAATGAGCAGCCGTTCGGACCCGGAATTTTCAACCAGTTCTCAGGCTCCGGCAGCGGATTCTCGGGCGGAGGATTTAATCTGGGTGGTTCCGGCGGTTATGGCGGGTACGGTGGTTTTGGAAACGATTTCGGTTACTAATATTGATAAATTTCGACAAGACCAGGAATTGCGCAACTATGTTAAGAAAACTTATACCTATACTCTGTGCCCTGACCCTCCTTGCAGGTACCGGATGTGCCTGGGAGAATCCCCCGGAGGGCGGGGAATTGCCGCAGAAAATCATCAGGGTTAGCATGACGCTCGGGGGCGCGATGCACGAAGACCTTTTTTACTACATTGTCTTCAACCTGTCCGGCAAAATCGACAACAAGCCGTACTCGGTTTTCGATGGGGAAGACCGCGGTAAGTTCTGGACGGTCTACTATATGTACGGAGCGCCGCCATATAAATTAAGGGACCTGTACAGGGGATTCGGCGGTAAGGGTGTCAACGACAACCTGCTGATCGACAAGTTGCCAATCCCACGGATCGACCTGATTGAGCTCCTTCAAGGCACAAGTGTCCAGGGTAACACAATGACCCTCGAAATCAACCTTACTGAGCTTCCGCTGGCGTCGGACATCATCAACATGAATATGATCGTATGCAACCAGGCCATAGACGCTGAGAGCAAGTTCTGGTACGAGGACGAACCTTGGGTTTTCGACAGTTTCCTTTACCGTGGTATCTCCATCGATATGGGCAGCTATGACAATTACTGGAGTGAAGCCAACTACAAGCAGGAAGAAATCGCCAATGAGCATGAGGAATCCGCCCCCCCGGAAGCGGATATTAAAGACTGGAGTTTCCAGGTCATCACTAAATAAGGGGAATTAACGACCGTGATCAAATTCCTGCGCAATCTCCTGTTAACATTGATAGTTGTCGCTATCGCGGGTTTTATCGCGCTTATGGCGCTGGGAAATTACTTCATCGACCGCGCGGAGGGTCCGCTGACACAAAAGCTCATCGCGGTTTTCGGTCCGGGAGAAGACGATCAGTACGGTTACATCGGCGGGCTAAAGTTCAAGCCATTCAGGATGACCGTCAATAATCTCTTTGTGGAAGCCGACGCGCTCGAGGTCGGCGGCGTGGTCTGGACGGATGCAAGGGTCGATGTCGAATCGGTGGAGTGCGACCCCATGAAGCTGATCAGGGAGAACGAAGTCGTCGTCACAGGAGCGTCCGGCAGGTCGTTTTCGGGAAGCCTTAATAACTCCACTCTGGCTCAATTGCTTGAATCGAACAGTGAAAACATGCGCAGCGTCCGAATACGCCGCGATAATGATGATCGATGCAATATCACGGGCAGGTTCGGCCTCGTAAGCGCCGCACCGATCACCGTCATCGGCAGATGGGGGATCGACGACCGCGGTGTGGCGACGCTTTTGGACCGTGAATATCATAATCCCGACAGCCCGGTTCCCGAGGGAATGATCGAGCTGATCGAAGACCAGATCAGTTTCGATATACGTATAAACCTCTTCGGCGGCGAACTGCCCGCGAGAGAGGTTTCATACACTGCCGACGGGCTCAGGCTCGTCGCGTCCGAAGCTCAGTAGAAATTAATGCCTGCGATAATAGAATGGAAAGGACGTAATTCGGGGACTGGCAACAATTCTAATTCGGGGACTGGCAACAATTCGGCACTTGCAAGCCTGCATAATCTTGAAGTACTCATGCCGAATTGGTGCCTGTCCCCGAATTACAAAGGAAGGAAGAGACGAATGAAAATTAAATTCAATCCCGTACATATCGCCGCCTTTTTGATTATTGCCATTGCGCTCGCTCTGACCGCGATTGCGGTTTACGCGCAGCCGGGCACCGATGTCGACCCGTTTATCAGCCTGAGCTACCTCCAGGCGGCGACATCGCTTAATCCCGTCTCACTAGAGGGCGGCGAGGACCTCGAAGTGACCGGAGGTTTCGGACTGGTCCTTCTTGAAGGCTCCGCGAAGCTGTTTCCCCCGGAGGACTCGGACGCATGGATCGTGGACAGCACCGATGGTCAAATTTATGTCGATTCGGTCGAAATGACCGCCGGTCACATCTACATCCCGATTTGCTCCGACAGCAGCGAATCGTTCGCTCTTCAGGCCATGCAGGACTCGGTCATCGGCATCCCCGGCGGAGCGGGAAAATAATTTTTATGCTAACCAAATTTACCAAGTATTTTTTTTTATTAAAAAAATCCGGGTGGCCGTCACAAGCGGAGCCTGCGTAGCTTGTGGCGGTTTGTTCGGAAATAGAATAAGTAATGAGCATCACTGAAGTTATAATATTGGGACTGGTACAGGGACTTGCCGAATTCCTCCCGGTCTCATCGTCCGGCCACCTCGTTTTTCTTCAGGTCATCATGGGACTGGAGAATGTCGACGAGAATATTATCTTCGACATCGTCCTCCACCTGGCAACCCTTATAGCGGTTGTTTTTGTATACCGGATGAACCTGCGGGAACTCTTCACGGGGAAAGCTGTCGGTGAAGGGGAGGACAAGATCCCGCCGTTGAGACTTGTCGGATTTCTGGCGCTGAGCGTACTTGCGACCGGCGTGATTCTCCCGTTCAAGGACATCCTTGAAAGCCTCTTTTCAACCGTTTCGGGAGTGAGGGTATTTTTTATAATCAACGGGATTTTGCTGGGCATACTTCCGAGCCTGAGAAAGGGGAAACTTGGACTTGGACGTCTCACCTGGCTTGGCGCGGTTATAATCGGACTCGCGCAGGCGGTCGGGGCGTTACCGGGGATATCGCGAAGCGGTTCGACCATTATGGCCGGGTTGTTATTGGGATTGTCGCCAAAGGAAGCATGCAGATATTCGTTTCTGCTCGCGATCCCGACCATTCTCGCGGCAGCAGTGATCGAAATTCCGGACGCAATTCAGTCGGGGATGCAGATTGGGTTTGTCCAGTTATTGGCGGGGTCTGTCGCGGCGTTAATTGCCGGACTTCTCGCGATCCCGCTGTTGGTGGGGATTGTAGAGAAGGGTAAATTATGGGGCTTCGCGATATATTGCGTGATACTGGGAATCGCGCTGTTCTTTTTCCCCTGATCACTTCTCCCTGTACTTCCCCGACATCCTGTTTAAGTGGATTCTGAAAATGCTCCCCAGCACATTAATTGCCGTACGTGCCGGACTCTGAATCCTGCTCGGTAAAATCGCCCTCGGTATCAGCCTTATCGGGGCTTCGCGTATTTTCAACCCAAGCAGCCTTGCGATGTAGAGCGCTTCCATGTCGAATCCCCAGCCGTCGATCATGGTCAGCGAAAAAATCCTCCGAGCTGCGTCCCGTTTGAAGCACTTGAATCCCGCCTGTGTGTCAGAAATCCCCGGCAGAATGAATATCCGGGCGACTAAATTTCCGATTTTCGATATCAGTCGCCTCTTCGCGCGTTCACGTCCCCGGTCGCTTCCCTCGATATTCCTCGACCCGATCACGACATCCGCGCCGCTGTCCAGAAGCTCCATACATTTCTCGACCGCGTTGATTTCGTATGGATAATCAGCGTCCGTAAATAGAATATATTGCCCCTCTCCTGCAAGCATCCCTGCCCGCACCGCTGCTCCCTTCCCCTTGTTCTTTTCAAACCTGATAACTCTGACACCCGCTTTTTCCACGGCTTCGGACGTCTGATCAGTCGACCCGTCATCAACGACGATATATTCAACCTCGTACGGTTGTTTGTCGAAATAAATCCGCAGCGACTTGACCGTCGGAGCGATATTGTTCTCCTCAAGGTAAGCCGGGATAACCACCGAAAGCCTGTATTTGACGCCCTCATTCGACATACGGTAATTGTATCAGACCATGCCAATTCCTTCCAGAGACCCGAAATTCTTTGCGATGACAGGTGGCGCCTATAAGCGGAGCGAAGGCGTAGCTTATAGGTGTTTCTCGATGGTCCACCTTGTATCTTACCAAGTAACTAAATAACCAGAACGGTCAATCTTAATAAGTGGTTACCGGACATGGTGAATCGGGCAGGTGAAGCCTAATCCACCTGAGGCCAAAGAGCCTGACTTGGAGATGGGCTCCCCGCCCTCTTCCCCAAGGCCGAAGAGAATCCGAGACCATTGAGTCTGCATCTACAAGGTCGACCGGGGACGATACAGGGTCGGGAAGCCCGA
>Ga0214473_10000180_pt1 | contig 88763 bp, 98 predicted proteins | sample RVTome_7_FD_203509 | JGI IMG/M metagenome (GOLD analysis project Ga0214473, IMG submission 203509) | Soil microbial communities from uranium-contaminated site in the Upper Colorado River Basin, Wyoming, United States - RVT98D197 | ecosystem: Environmental > Terrestrial > Soil > Contaminated >... | reverse complement strand
TCTTCCTGGTTCTCCTCAAAGGGCCGTGGAGCGCGCACGCCTTCGGCACGAGTTCCGGGGCCTGCGGGGCCGATTGCAAATCCTGCCACACGCTCAAAGTGGAAGAGGCCCAGGCCATTATCGGCTCCTTCAACCCGAATATAAAAGTGGTCGGGGTGAAGCAGGCCGAGGTGGGCGGGCTCTGGGAAGTTTCCATATCCATGAACGGCAGGAAGAGCCTCACCTATATCGATTATTCAAAGACCCATCTCCTCGACGGCATGCGGATTATCGATGTAAAGACGAAGAAGAGCCTCACCGACGAGAGGCTTGCCGACCTTAACAGGGTGGATGTATCCACGATACCCCTCAAGGAGGCCCTTCTCCTCGGAAAGGCCGACGCCCCGCTCAAGGCCATAGTCTTCGACGACCCCGACTGACCCTTCTGCGTAAAACTTCATCAGGAGATGAAGAAGGTGGTCGAAAAGAGAAAAGACATCGCTTTTTATATAAAGATGTATCCGATAAAGAGCCACCCCGGGGCATATGAGAAGGCCAAGGGCATTGTCTGCAAGGGCACCCTCCAGGCGCTCGATGAGGTCTTCGAGGGGAAACCGGCCCCCAAGGGCGATTGCCCCTCCAAAGAGGTGGACAATAACATAGCGCTTGCCGCGAAGATCGGAATTACCGGCACCCCCGCCATGGTCCTGCCCAATGGGATATTGAAGACGGGCTACCTTCAGGCCGATGACCTCATCAAGGCCATAGACGAGGCCGGAAAAAAAAAGTCCTTGAAGACGGGGAAGAAGCCGGTCCAGAAAGTTAAAACCTCGGGAAAACCCAAATAGATTAGGAGCCTGTCCGACAAAATACGGTTTCCTGATCTGAGGACCCAATATGTTGTAGCCGCAACCTTCAGGTTGCGCTGTATGAACGCAGGCTAAAGCCTGCGGCTACATTACCCGACAGGCTCTTAGTATGTTGTCCCATAAATAGCCGTAAAAGGCTTTTGTCATTCCCGCTTGTCGGGAATCCTTCTTAAAGAAGGGGAAAGATTGCGGACAAGCCGCAATGATATTCTGCAAGATTGAACTGTTAGCTTAATACGTTAACCGGAGGGGGCAGTTGTCCATCAGTTGTCCCGGCTGCAATAAAAACATACCCCGCCCCGGCCACCTCTGCCATCCGGAGCCGCGCCTCGAACCGTGCCCCCACTGCGGAAAGCCCTCCCTTGCCGCCCATCTTTGCGAAAAGAAGCTCCGGAGCGTGAATTTCGTCTGCATCCGCTGTGGAAGGCTCGCGGAGACGGAGGGCCTCCTCTGCGGCCCCCTTGCCATTTTCCCCGAGGCTTAAAGTGCCTCGCGCAATCTGATACACTTATACAAACAATAATTCCGCTGCATTTAAAAGGCATGATGGAAAAAAAGCCGTCCCGGAGCATAATTCCCCTTAAAATCAGCCTCGTTTATGCCCTTGCGGGCGCCGGCTGGATCTTGTTTTCGGATCTGGTCTTGTCCATTTTCATAAGAGAGCCCGCGGCGATTACGCGCCTTCAAACCCTTAAGGGCTGGTTTTTCATAACCGTGACAACCCTTCTCCTTTATGGGGTGCTGAGGCGGAACATGTCCTCGGTTGAAAAATCCGCCCTGGCCCTCCGGGAGAGCGAAGAGAAATTCCACATGCTTGTGGAGACCGCCTCAGGCGCGATCTTCATTTACAGGGAAAAGCTCCTGCTTGCCAACCAGGCGATGGAGCGCCTGACCGGATATTCCAAACTGGAGCTCCTGGGGATGAACTTCTACGACCTTGTGCATCCGGATTTCAAGGGGCCGCTCAGGGAGCACTGCGAGGCCCTTGCGAGGCAGGCCGCCCACCCCATGCGGTGCGAATTCAAGTTAATCACAAAATCGGGCGATGAGCGCTGGGTGGACTTCTCTTCCAGCATAATCATGTTCGAAGGCGCGCAAGCGGGACTGGGCACGGCATTCGACATTACAGAGCTCAAAATAACAATGGAGGCCCTTAGAGAGAGCGAAGAGCGCTACAGGCTACTTGTGGACAACATCCGGGATTACGAGATATTCCTCCTCGATCCCGAGGGCAAAATAATAAGCTGGAATATCGGGGGCGAGATGATAAAGGGATACCGGGCCGAGGAGATCATAGGGAAGCGCCATGACCTGTTCTTCACCGAGGAAGACAGAAGGAGAGGGGTCCCCGGGGAGGAACTGAAAACGGCGGCCTGGGCCGGCCGCTCGGAAATGGAAGGCTGGCGCGTAAAGAAGGACGGTTCCCGGTTCTGGGCCAACGTGATAACGACCGCCATGTACGACGAAAAAGGCGGCGTGAGCGGTTTTTCCAAAGTTATCCGCGATATAACCGCCCGGAAGAAGGCCGAAGACACCCTTCGGGAGAGTGAAGAGAGGCACCGCGTCATCGCCGAGACGGCCTCGGACGCGATAATCACGATAGACGGGGAAAGCAAGGTCTTGCTGGCCAATAAAGCCGTTGAAAAGCTCTTCGGCTGGAAGTCCGAAGAGCTGATAGGGCAGAGTCTTACCATCCTGATGCCCGAACGCTACAGGGAGCGCCACCTCCAGGGCGTAAAACGCTTCATAGAGACGGGACAGCGGCATGTGAGCTGGGCGGCAATAGATGTGGAGGGACTCCGTAAGAACGACAGCGAGGTCCCCCTTGAGATCTCCTACGGCTTTTTCGAAAAGGAGGGATCAGTTTATTTCACGGGGATCGCCCGCGACATGACCGAGCGCAGGCTGGCCGAAAAGGAAAAGGAATACAAGGAGCTTTTGGAGAGGTTCAGCAGGGACCTGGAGAGTCTGGTGGCCGAGCGTACGATGAGCCTTATGGGCCTGCGTTTGGCGGACCGGGTCCGCAGCCCCGCGATGGTAATAGCCTGGAACGGGAAGAAACTCCTCTCGAGGATGGAGGGCTTGAGGCCCTCTGAGCGCGAGGCCTGTTCGGCCATTATCGAGCAGGCCGAAAAGCTCGAAGCCATAGTAAAGGAATACCAGGGCCTCTTGAGGGGCAGGCGGCCTTCATTCAGCTACGAGGATATCAACGAGATAATCAGGGACGTCTTCCCCATCATAGAAAGGGAGGCCTCACGCAAAGGCATCGTGCTGGAATCCAGGCTCTCGCCGGTCCCGGTAAAGATAAACGCCCAGAAGGACCTTTTAAAAATGGCGGTCTTCACCATTTTGCGCAATGCGATTGAAGCGACCCCTTCAGGAGGGAGGGTCTTTGTCGAGTCCTATCCCGAGGCGGATAATGTGATACTCGCAATTTCAGACACGGGCCCGGGCATCCCCAGGGAGCTTCTGAATAAATTATTCGACCCCGCTTACAGCGCTCTTATTTACCGGTTCGGGGTCGGCCTGCCCATCATAAACCAGATAGTATCGGAGCACCTGGGCAAGATAGAGGTGGAGAGCGAACCGGGAAAAGGCACTACCTTCCGCCTCGCCTTCCCCGTAAGATGGATGGAAAAGGCCGAGAAGAGCTGAGTAGCCGCAACCTTCATTGCGCTCTATATTGCGCTACATGAACGCAGGCTAAAGCCTGCGTCTACCAAACGGTATTTGTAGCAGGCTCTTAATGAACCCTATTTGTAATAACTTATTTTCCCTCTTCCGGCATCACGTCCAGTTTTATATGCAGCTCCCTTAACTGCTTCAGCTCAACCGTTGAGGGCGCGCCGCTCATCAAACAGACGGCCTTTGCGGTCTTGGGGAAGGCTATAACGTCCCTTATGGAGTCCGCCCCGGCAAGGAGCATGACAAGCCGGTCAAGCCCCAGCGCTATGCCCCCGTGCGGGGGGGCCCCGTACCGGAGGGCATCCATGAGAAAGCCGAATTTCATCCTTGCCTCTTCTGAGGAGATTCCCAGTACCTGGAACATGCGCTCTTGCACGTCCTCCCTGTAAATGCGAAGGCTCCCGCCCCCTATCTCGTATCCGTTCAGGACGATGTCGTAGGACTTTGCCTTAAGGGAGCCGAGGAGAGTTTTGTCCGATATGTCGCCCGAAAGAATTTTTTCGATGTCTTCGTCCGTGGGCGAGGTGAACGGGTGGTGCATGGCGGCGAACCGCTCCTCCTCGTCATCCCACTCAAGCAAGGGGAAATCGGTTATCCAGCAGAAACGCCACTCGTCTTTGAAGTCCACAGGGTATCTTTTGCCGAGATCAAGTCTCAGCCTGCCGATCACATTCTGGGCGATTTTCTCCGAGTCGGCGATAAAGAGCATCATGTCTCCACTTTGAGCCTTAAGTTTCTCCTTCATTCCGGCAAGCGCCTCTTCGGGAAAGAATTTAATAATGGGCGACTCGAACCCGTTGTCTTTTATTTTTATCCATGCCAGGCCTTTTGCTCCAAACGTCTTTACCTCATTAGTGAGATCGTCTATTTCCTTTCTGGACATCCCGGCCATATCAATTCCCCTCAGGCCAAGAACGCGGCCCCCTCCCGCCAGCGCGTCCAGGAAGACCTTAAAAGAACCCATTTTTGCAAATTGGGCCATGTCTTGAATTTCTCGCTCTATACGTAAATCGGGCTTATCGGAGCCGAACCTTTCTAAAGACTCCTTATAAGAAAGGGACGGAAAGGGATTTTCGGAATTTAATGCCTTTTTTATGGCGAGTACTCTTTTTGATTCTTCATCGGACAGCGGGCCCTTTAGGGCATAATAATTCAAGACCCCCTTCAATACCTCCATAAGCATCCCCTCTACAAGGGCCTTTATGTCTTTTATCTCCATGAAGGATGTCTCGATATCGACCTGGGTGAACTCGGGCTGCCTGTCGGCCCTCAGGTCCTCGTCCCGGAAACATCGGGCTATCTGAAAATACTTTTCGAAGCCCGCCACCATGAGTATCTGTTTGAACAACTGCGGCGACTGGGGGAGGGCGAAGAAATGGCCGGGGTTCACACGGCTGGGGACCAGGTAATCCCTTGCCCCCTCGGGCGTGCTCTTGGTGAGCATGGGGGTCTCTATCTCCAAAAATCCCCTCTCGTCCAAGTAGTCCCGGATTATCTTTACGGCCCTGTGGCGGAGGATAAGGTTTGCCTGCATCTCGGGCCTTCTAAGGTCCAGATACCTGTGTTTAAGCCTCAGTGCCTCCGAGGCTTCCGCCTCATCGAGGCCGAAGGGAAGAGGGGCGGATTCGTTCAGGACGGAGAGTTTTTCGGCATATAATTCGACCATGCCGGTGGGGATGGAGGGGTTTTCGGTCCCTTCGGGCCTTCTTCTCACTTTTCCTTTTACGCTGATGACAAATTCGGAGCGGATGTCATGGGCAAGCTCGTGGGCCTCCCGGGAGACCTCGGGGCTGAAAACTACTTGCAGGAGTCCGCTCCTATCCCTTAGGTCTACAAATATAAGACCCCCGTGGTCTCTCCTCCTTGCCACCCATCCGGCAAGCCGCAGGTCCTGCCCTATCCGGGCCTCCCCGGCCTCGCCGCACCCGATATCCCTTTTCATGCCTTAAGCGCCTCCTTCGTATCCGCTCTGCCTTTTATCTGTCCTATCTCTTTTATCGTAAGCGGCCTGAGGCCGCCGGGCGGGAGCTCGCCCAGTCTTATCCCGCCGATGCTCGTCCTTACGAGCTTCAATACGGGGTGCCCCACCGCTTCGAGCATCCTTCTTACCTGGCGTTTTTTTCCTTCGTGAATTGTTATCTCCAGCCATGAGTTGGCCTCGGTCTTTCTTTTCGGAACGATTTTAGCCGGCTGGGTCATGCCGTCCGGGAGCTTTACTCCCTTTCGCAATTGCTTAAGCTCTTCATCCCCCAAGACGCCTTTCGCCTTTATAAGATAAGTCTTCGAGATTTTCTTTGAGGGATGGAGGACAGCGTTTGCGAACTCCCCGTCATTCGTGATGAGGAGAAGCCCCTCGGAATGGTAATCGAGCCTCCCCACGGGATAAACACGGTATTTTATTTTTGAAAGGAAATCCTTCACGGTGGCCCTCCCTTCGGGGTCCGAAAGGGTGCTCATCACCTCTTTTGGCTTATGAAAGGCGAAATACACCTTGGGCTCCGCTCTGGTGAGAAGCCTTCCATCCACTTTAATGGAATCTTTCTCGGGGTCCGCCTTCATGCCTATCGTGGCGGGCCTGCCGTTTACGAGGACGCGCCCCGCGAGGATCATCTCCTCGGCCCTTCTCCGGGAGGCTATCCCCATCTCTGCAAGTATTTTCTGCAATCTTTTTTCCATGTTAAGAGCAAAAAATATTATATCAGAGGCGGGGTGTTTGAATCTTATGCCGGAAGATAAGGGCCTGGAATTATTGCGGCGGGCCGGAGGGGGCGGGAGGGATGTTTCCCGAGGCAAGCGGCAACTCCTTCCAGCCTATCTCATCGAGTTTTTTTGCCAGGAAACCGGTCCTGTCCTTTCCCCTGTAACAATGCACATAAAACTTTTTCCCCTTGTTTTTCTCCATAAAGGCTATGATCCGCTCCAGCTGTTTGTGATTGGCCTCGCTTTGAAGGGACAGATAATTGAGCGGAAAATCGTAAACGGGGAGGCCCAGCGGTCTGGCGTTCCTCTTTTCCCTTTCCGCAAGTGCTTTTTCGTGCGGGAACTTGAGGTTCATCAGGTTTATCACTATATCGACTCCCTGCTTTTTATGGAGCCTCTCCAGGTCGTCGTAATGAGGGTAGGGGCCGAGGATCACGTCGTTCGAATATGGCCTTGCTTGTCCTCTTATGAATTTCAGCGGATAAATATAGGGCTCGAAATAATCGAAATACATGAGAAGGGATATGAAAAGGTAAACCCCAAGAAAGGAAAGGATGACAACGCGGGGCAGAAGGTAACAGACGCGCTCTCTAAGCTGCCCTTTTTGCTTCGACATCCTTTTCTTTTCCTTTTCTTTTCGCCTTTCCCCATCCGCTCTTTCTGAACTGGAAAAGGCCTATAAAGCGCTCCATCACTATAAGCTGGCGGTAGCCGAAGAACTCGAGGAGCCCTAAAACGGAAAGTTTCACGAGGTCGCCCACGGATTTATATCTCTTGTAGATGAGATTATCCAGCATCACAGACCCCACATGTATGAGCGTGGCCCAGAGAATGGCTATAATGAAGAAAAGGAGCGCCAGGTTCGTGCCCACTATCCCGAAGGCAAAGAAGAGTATGAGGGAGAAATACCCGACGAACTCTATGATGGGCCCCAGGGCCTCTATTACCACGAAATAGGGGAACCCGAGCATGCCTATTATCCCGTACCGTGGGTTCAGGAACATCTTCTTGTTGTGCCAGAGGCTCTCCACGAGCCCTCTCTGCCAGCGGTTCCGCTGCCTCAGGAGGGAGCCCAGGTCCGAGGGGACTTCCGTCCAGCAGACGGGGTCCGGCACGAACATGATCTTGTATGGGATCTTGTTCTCAAGGCAGTGCTTGTGCATGCGCACAACAATATCCATGTCCTCGCCCACCGTATTCCTGAACCCGTTTACGGCTAAAACCATATCTTTTCTGAGCACCCCGAACGCCCCGGAGATGATGAGGAGCGACCTGAAGAAATTCCAGGAGGTCCTTCCCGTGAGGAACCCCCTCGCGTACTCGGCGGCCTGAAATCCCTCTATGAACCCTTTGGGCGCCCTTATCTCCACCACCGACCCGTCCTTCATGGTGCACCCGTTCAAGACCCGGACGATCCCCCCTGTGGCTACGACCTGCCTGTCCTCGACAAAAGGCCTCGTGGCCTTGAGGAGGGAGTCCGTCTCGAGGACCGAGTCCGCGTCGATGCATGCCAGGAGCGGGTACTGGGAGGCGTTTACGCCGGCGTTCAGGGCGTCCGCCTTTCCGCCGTTTTCCTTGTCGATAACAGTCAGGTTCGGATGGAGCATGGAGATGTACACGCCTTTTATGGGCTGGTGCCGGAGCGAGATCTTTATGGGCCTGTTCATATTTATCAGGTGGAAGGTCTCTATGAGGACGTCCATTGTCTTGTCGGAGGAGCCGTCATTTATCACTATTATCTCGTATTCGGGGAACCGGAGCCCGAGAAGGGATTTTATCGTGTCGCTTATTGTGGTCTGCTCGTTACAGGCCGGCACAAGGATGGAGAGCGGCTTGTAGAAGATGCCGGAGAGCATGCTCCTCAGCCTCCGCCTCGTTATGGAGGACGAATACATCCTTATGTCTTTCAGGGCCACTACAATAAAGAAGCTGTAAAGCGTATTTATGACGAGGAAATAGAGGAAAAAGAGGACCTGTATCCCGATAAGCAAATATCCGAGGAACTCAAGCACTTATTTGTACCTCCTTCAGCATGAAATGCGCCAGGTCCCTTGTGAACCTGTCCGTGCTTTCGAGGTTGTCCCTGAGGAGTTTCAGGCCCTCGTTGCCCAGAGAGGCCAGTGAGCGCGCCGCGTTCAGCCGCACATAGTAGTTTTTGTCGTGGAGATACTCGCCGAGGATCCTGAAGATATTGCCGGCGTACCTCTGTCTTACCGAGGAAAGCTCCTGCTCCCTTTCGGCGGCAGCGGTCCCCCCGGGCCTCAGGGCCCGTTCTCTGGCGGTTTCCGGCCTTTCCGTGTAGAGCACAATGGGGCGGACCCGGTAATTATCATAGAAATACTCCCACCCGGTAAAGACACGGGCATATATGGCCCGGACGCGCCAGTCCTCGTCAAAAGGCTCAAGGCTGATAAGTTCGTAAGCCTCGGCCGGGCTCAGTGCCCCAAGGGCCCTGATGCAGCTTACCTTCATCAGGGGGAAATCCTTGAAGTGGCTGAAGCACTTCTTGATGGGCCCGATCGCCTCTCTGAAACCGGTCAGCCCGCAGGCCCCTATGATGTCCTTCTTCAGATATTGCGGGAGGCCGGGGTTTTCGGCCAGGTGCTCCAAAAAGCCCGTGAATACATGTGTATTCCCGGCGGCGGTGAATGACTCTATGATCCTTGTATACAGGTATTCATTGAACTTGGAGGACCTGAATTGCGGGTTCTTAAGGACCTCATTGATGCTTGCCAGGTCGTTCCGGCCGCTTGCGAGAAGGCTCAGGGCCAGGACAATCCTCGCGAGCATCTCATCGTCCCTTTTCTTTCCCGAGAGGTTCTTTTCGAGGAGCGCGACGAAAAGCGGCTTCATCTCATCGAGCCTGAGGAACCCAAGGCTCTCGACGGCCACAAGTTTTTTCAGCCTGTTGCCGGATTTCAGCTGTCTTTGGAAGTACTCGGGGAGCCCGTTTTTCCGGGCCAGTTCCTTCATGTCCTGGGCCTTCCGGGGGCCGGATTCGCCGATAAGGTCTATTACCACCTCCGCCAGACTCTCGAACTCGAGTGGGCTCCGGGGTTTTTCCAAGCGGGGGCCCCCTTCCGCCTTCAGGGCGGCCGAATAACGCTCTGTCAGGGAGTCCAGGGCCCTCCTCTTCCTTTCAATGTAGATCTTATGGAGAATTATCACGGCAAGCATGAGGACCGTGGCGGATAACAAGCAGGTAATGCCCCAGACAAGAAAGGCCTTGATTATATATTCGTCTACATAGTTGATTAGTTCCGGCATTTAGATCACCACCAATATGTTAGTGAAACGGTTGCTCCGGTCCTGTCATAAAGGCCTTCCCTGCTCTCGTAGGAAACCGAACCTGCCGCGCTCCATGCGGGCCTGAAACGGTATTCCGCCCCCATCCGGGCCGAGAAGGTGTCTATCTTCTCTATGTCCTCGAGCGCTCCCACCCTTTCGGATCCCCTGCCGTAACCGAAGCCTACATAGGACTTGAAGCGGCGGTCCGGCCTGTAATGGAGGGTGGAAAGCAGGGTGCCCGTTCCCCTTTCAGGCACGTAATAAAGCTTTTCCGAGATAAAGAAATTTTTGGGCAGGTAAACGATGATGCCCGGCATGATGATATCTGCCGGGTCGTCGAAATTGAGCCTGCTGTACCCGATGGAGAAATCGACTTTTTTATAACCCTGGTAGACCTCCGCCGAAAAGGCCGTCTCGGGCAGGAAGTCCGCGTCGGGGGTCCAGGCCCCCCGAATATAGCCCCACCGCTTTTTGCCGAGTTTCGAATAAACCGTCAATTCGAGCTGGTTATCATCCAGGCCGAAGCGGGAAACCTGGGAATCGGCAAGTACGAAGCTCATCTTCCCTAATTTTTTTGAGACCTCCAGAGTTGCGCTCCTTTCAGGGTCCGCTCCGGAGGAGTAATGGTAATATCCGAATATTGTCCGGACTTGATCCCTCTTCTCCTCATATTCGCGCAGGGCGGTCTCCCGCTCTTTTGTCTCCTTGACGCGCTCAAGCTCCTGCCTTACGGAGGGGTCCTCACGCACGGCCAGTGCCTCGGTGAAGGCATTAATGGATTCGTCATATTTGTCCTGCCAGAAGAGGACGCGCCCGAGCATTGTCAGGAGTTCGGTATTTCCGGGGTACTTTTGAAGGAGGGCCTCAAGGGTCTCCTCCGCGGCCTTGAAATCTTTCTGTTTTATCTGGTCTTTCGCAAGCTGTATCCCCGCATCATAACCGGGCGGTTCCGCCGCAAAGGATAGGGCCGAGATAATAAACAGGAAAACACCAGAGAAAAAAACTTTTTTCACAGCGTTTTTGATTTGTCCCGACTTATGTTCTTCCGTTTGGTTTAATAAAATGAGTGACATACCTTAATCGAAAGCCTCATTAAAAGTCAATTTTTTTCTTTCTAAATTGCCAAACATCCCTTGCTTTTCGCGTGCGCATGTTGTTCTCAACTTTTAATGCCTCCCCTTCTTTTCCATTTGAGGATAATGAATGATAATCGGAAAGGGGCGGACTATGCATTAGAAAAATTGCGGTTCTCTGTAGAAAAATTGCTCTTTTGCATGAAAAACGGGGAGGGCTCTGTTATCCTAAGCCGGTATGCTTCAGTGGAAAAATAATGTCTCATTTGTCCTGATTGAGCCGCGCGAGGGGGGAAATATCGGGGCCGCCGCCAGGGCCGTCAAGAACATGGGCTTTTCCCGCCTTCTCCTTGTAAATCCCAAAAAATTCCCCTCCGAAGAGGCTTTCTGGTTCTCTCATGGGGCCGAAGAGGTGCTCAAAAAGACAGCCGTCCATAAGAAACTTGAAGACGCCCTTAAGGGAAAGACCCTGGTCGCGGGAGCCACCCGGAGGGTCGGCAAAAAGCGGGGGCAGGTCTATTCCATCAAGGAAGGGGCTGAAAAGATACGGGCCCAGGCTGAGGAAGGCCCGGTGGCGATACTATTCGGGCGGGAGGACAGGGGCCTTACGAACGAGGAGACGGATAAATGCGCAATCCTTATTAATGTAAAAATCCCGGGCGAGAGAAGGCCCCCGTCCATAAACCTGGCCCAGGCGGTCCTCCTTATTGCATACGAACTCTCCTTTGCGGGCGCGGAGGGAAAGGCCCCTCCTTTTAAGCCCGTCCCCCATGAGGAGCTTGCGTTTTTCTTCGAGCGCGCGGAAAGGCTCTTAAAGGCCCTCTCTTATAAGGAAAAAGATAAAGAGACTATATTAAGGAATATGAAAAACCTGCTGGGCAGGTCCGGCATCTCCCCCTGGGAGCTTCAAATGCTCCACGGGCTCATAAGCCAGATAGAGAGGAGGGTGAAGTGATTATTCCCGCCCGGAAGCGGTATCACAGATTGTGATCCCAAAAATCTTAGCAGGGTCATTCCCCGGCCCCGGCCTTCGCCGGGGTAAACTCCAGCGGGAATCCAGTGACGTTAAGATGTTCAAATGAGGCCAAAAGTCGCTGGATTCCGGGTCAAGCCCGGAATGACGCCCAAAGGTTTTTCATTTCTCTTATTGGAAGTGCTGTCCGAGAAACTTATTTTGGCAGATATGATTTTTAGACCTGTTGCCGCTTTTAATCCTTTAGTATTCGGGTGTAGGGGCGGGGCCCAAGGGAGCTTTAGCTCCCTTTCCGAAAAATTCCGCCCTGCCTTTTAACCCAGAAAACTTCTTCCCCTCGGATACCCTACCCCGGATATCTTGGCTCATCCCCTTTTTCTTGATTCGCGGATTGCTTCCAGTATTTCCTTACGTGTGAGCTTTTTGCGCAGGCCGGGTAAACTTCCTCTGGCCTCAAGGACCGCATCTGTGAACGGGCTTCCGCTCACTTTTTTTCTCTTATTAGGAGATGTTCTTTTCTGTTTTTAGGCAAAATGATTTTGCCCTCTTTAGAGAGCTTTAGAAGTGTATTTCTAGTACCTGCAATTTTGTCCGCCATGTTCTTATTTTATCAAAAAAGAAATTACTTTAATGAAGGATAACCCCACCTCGCCTCCCCTTGGCAAGGGGAGGATTAAATAGGAGTTAGAAAACTCTTTCCCCTCGGATATTCCACCCCGAATATTTCAGCCACGGTCTTGCCGATATCCATAAATCCTTCTCTTAAACCGATGTCTTTTCCTTTTAGTCTCTGATTGTAAAAAAGGACCGGCACAAGTTCTCGGGTGTGGTCGGTGCCGGGGTGTAGGGGGTCGCAGCCGTGGTCGGCGGTTATGAAGAGGTAATCGTCTTTTTCCAATAAGGGGAGGAGTCCACCGAGGGCGGAATCGAACTCCGAAAGCGCCCTCGCGAAGCCCTGCGGGTCGTTCCTATGGCCGTAGAGCGTATCAAAATCGGAGAGGTTCACAAAAAAAAGGCACTCCTCTTTCTTTTCTCTTATATGGGCCTTTGTCTTTTTCATTCCCTCCATGTTGCCTTTGTATTTAACCGTCTCGCTGAAACCGCGCATGGCGAACATCTCGGAGACTTTCCCGATGGAATAGACTGTTATTTCTTTTTCGGCGAGCGCGTCTATCACGGTCTTTTCCGGCGGCAGGAGGCTGAAATCTTTTCTTTTTTCTCCGATCCTTCTGAAATCGCCGTTTGAGCCTGTGAAGGGCCTGGCTATTACCCGGTTCACCTGGTGCGGAGGGGTGAGGAACTCCCGCGCGATTTTGCACATCTTATAAAGCTCTTCTATTTGTATAACGTCCACATGGGCCGCTATTTGGAAGACACTGTCGGCGGAGGTGTAAACGATCGGGGAGCCTGTTTTCACATGCTCTCTGCCGAGCTCTTTTATTATCTCTGTGCCCGATGCGGGCTTGTTGCCGAGTATTTTTCTACCTATGCGTTTCTCGAATTCGGAGATCAATTCCGGAGGAAAACCTTTGGGATAAGTGGGGAACGGGGTTTCAGTGATAATTCCCATCATCTCCCAGTGTCCGGTGATGGTGTCTTTGCCTGCTGATAATTCCCTCATTTTTCCAAAGGAAGCCAGAGGAGAAGAAGTCCTCGCGACGCCGGGAAAGTCGTCTATGTTGCCAAAGCCGAGCCTTTCCATAGTCGGGACATTCAGCCCTCCCACAGCCCTGGCCACGTGCTTAAGCGTGTCGGCCCCGGCATCGCCGTAAAGTGCCGAGTCGGGGGCCTCACCTGCCCCTGCCCCGTCAAGCACTATGATAAGCGCCCTTTTCATTGCCCGGCCAGCATTCCCTCTATCCCGATCCTTATCATCATCACCGCTATTGCCGAAAGGAGAAGGAGCATGATCTTGGAGAGCACCGAGATACCGCCCTTCCCGAAGAAGCGCACGATCGCCTCGGCCTTTCTGAAAAGTATCCAGACTATGAGGAGGTTAAGCAGGAGGCTTATCCCGGTGGAATATACGCCGTAATGGTCCACGAGGACTATTATGGTGGTAAGCACGGCCGGCCCTGCTATGAGGGGGACCCCTATCGGCACTATCCCGAATTTTCCGGCGGGCTTCCTCCTTTCGGAATTCCCGACAAGGTCCAGGATGGCGAATGTCAGGAGGACGAGCCCCCCCGCTATCTTGAAATCGTTTTCCGTGATGCCCAGGATATTAAAGACGAACTCCCCCAGGGCAAGGAAGACCATGCTCACAACAAAGGCCGTGAGTATGGATTCCCGGACTATTTTCTTCACCTCATCCTCAGACAGGCCCTCTGTCAGCGATATGAATATCGCAAGCCCCGCCGGGGCGTCCGTAGCCACAAGAAGCGGAATGAACGTGTTTGGCAGGGTATATATGATTTCCAGAAGCATCTCCTCTATTTTAGTCAAGCCTGCCCGAAACTCAAACAGGTTTTATACGCGCATTTGCGAAGGCCCTTAAAAAGAGCTATTATTTCGCAAGGAGGAACTTTCTAAAAAGGAGGAGCATAATGCCGGAGATCAAGTGCAAGGGGATAACGGTAAACGTGGACGAGCGGGGTTATCTAACAAATTACCACGAGTGGAACGAGGAGGTCGCCCAGGTCCTGGCCGAAAGGGAAGAGATAGGGGAGCTTGCGAAAGACCAGATGGACATCCTTAAATTCATGCGGAAATACTACGAAGAGCACAAATTCTTCCCCATAGTGCGGGCCATCTGCAAGAACGTCCACCAGCCCAAAGACTGTGTTACGGAGAAATTTATCGACCCGATCACGGCCTGGAAGATAGCGGGCCTCCCCAACCCCGGAGACGAGGCCGAGATGGTCAGGGACTGGAACCAGCTTACCCCGGATTAGGAATGTTAAAAATTCACCTCTGTCCAGGATAAGTCTTTAAAACAGCATTTCTGTTAAGAGAAGAACGCAAATCTTTGCCGTCATTCCGGGTTTGACCCCGTATACTTGATACGGGGCCGGAATGACTTTCTGCGAGTATTTTGGCTATGCTTTAAAATTAATAAAGAAGGGTGTGTTCACAAAGGTTCTTTTAAAATTCATATTTCATTCATATTTTTATTTTAGAGTTGCAATGCGTAATTTGAAACCCTAAAAGGAGGGACCGGAGTTGAGAAAGTTTTCATTTTTAAGCGTAATCTTCAGTTTTTTCCTTCTTTTTGCCTGGGCGGGGGCTGCGCTTGCCGATGAGGTCGCAGAGCTTGCCGATAAGGCCGACGATGAGGGCACCGTGGCCTGGCTCAAGGAGCACCCCAAGGCGGCCGAGGCGGCCTTTGCCAACAAGGACTGGCTTAAAAGCCATCCCAAGGTGACCCGCACAATAATAAAAGACAGGCAGTGGTTTGAGAACCATCCCGCGGCGGCAAAGAAACTTTATGCGAACAGGCAGTTCCTTGCCGAGCATCCCGGGTTCGCCAAGGAACTCTATGAGCACAGGGGCTTCGTAGCCGACCACCCCCGCGCGACGAAAAAATTGCTCAGGAACAGGGACGCCATAAAAGAGAGGCATAATTAGAAACGAGAATTGATATGTCCAACAGGGCCGGGGAACTCCCCGGCCCTTTTTATTTGCCTTCATTTGACTTCCCCTCCGAATATCCATTAATTTAATAAATTATGAGGCTTCCGGAATGGGTGAAGGCAAAATGCCCCTCAAGAGATGCCCTGGAGCTTAAAAAAACGCTTCGCAGAAAGGGCCTGCATACCGTCTGCGAGGAGGCCCGGTGCCCCAACATGGGGGAATGTTTTTCCCGCCCCACGGCCACATTCATGATACTGGGCTCAAGGTGCACCCGCAACTGCGGGTTCTGCTCCGTCCTCTCCGGCGCCCCCGGTCCCCCGGACCCGGAAGAACCCCGAAAATTAGCGGCGGCGGCCGGGGAGATGGGCCTTAAATATGTCGTCATCACATCCGTCACGCGTGACGACCTCCCCGACAGCGGGGCGGGGCAGTTCGCGGCATGCATAAGGGCAGTCAAAAGGGAAATACCCGGCGCAAAAGTGGAAGTCCTCACGCCCGATTTCAAGGGCGACATGGATGCCCTTAAGACCGTCCTTGAGGCGGGCCCCGATGTCTTTAACCATAACGTGGAGACCGTGCCCGCGCTTTATCCCGTGGTGAGGCCGCAGGCGGATTACGCACGCTCGCTTTTCATTCTTGAAAGCGCCGGAAGACTTGCCCCGGGCATGCCCGTAAAATCCGGGTTCATGCTGGGGCTTGGGGAAAGCATGGATGAGGTCTATTCCTTAATGGAGGACCTGCGCTCCTCGGGGTGCGGGATGCTCACCATCGGGCAGTACCTTCAGCCCACAAAGGCGAACCTGCCGGTTCGCGAATACGTCAGGCCTGAAATATTTGAAGGGCTTAAGGCGGCGGCCCTCGCCATGGGCTTTAAATCCGTGGCCTCGGGCCCCCTCGTAAGAAGTTCCATGAACGCGGAGGAGCATTACGCGCATGTATGAGTTCAACAGGATAAGACGGCTCCCACCCTATGTCTTTGCCATCGTCAATACCCTCAAGATGGAGGCAAGGAAGCGGGGCGAGGACATCATAGACCTGGGCATGGGAAACCCCGACATGTCCGCGCCGAAGCACGTCATCGACAAGCTCTGCGAGGCGGCCAAAAACCCCAAAAACCATCGCTATTCTGCCTCGAAGGGGATAACCCAGCTCCGGGTGGCCATGACCGAATGGTACAAAAGGCGCTACAACGTGGACCTGGACCCCGAGAGCGAAACCGTGGTCACAATAGGCTCCAAGGAGGGGCTTTCGCACTTCGTGCTCGCCACCATTCAGCCGGGCGATGTCGTGATGACTCCCTCTCCGGCTTATCCCATTCATCCTTACAGCGTCATAATTGCCGGGGGGGAGGTCACGAGCGTCCCCATCGGCAGGGGAATAGACCATATGGCCGAGATCGAAAAGGCATTTAAAAAGACCTGGCCCCGCCCCAAGATGCTCATGCTCAATTTCCCCCATAACCCCACAACGGAAGTGGTGGAAGGGCTGGACTTTTTCCGCAAAATAGTCGATTTCGCCCGTGAGAACAAGCTCATAGTCATCCAGGACCTGGCCTACGCCGACCTGAATTTCGACGGCTACGAGGCCCCGAGCATACTACAGGTGCCGGGCGCAAAGGATGTGGCCGTGGAGTTCTTCTCCCTCACGAAGAGCTATTCCATGGCGGGCTGGCGCGTGGGCTTTTGCTCCGGCAACCGCGAGCTTGTGGGCGCCCTCATAAAGATAAAAAGCTATCTCGATTACGGGATGTTCCAGCCCATTCAGATAGCGAGCATAGTCGCCCTGCGCGGTCCCCAGGGCTGTGTATCGGATTTCTGCAAAATCTACCAGTCCCGCAGGGATACCCTGATAAAAGGCCTTAAGCGTGCGGGCTGGGACATACCCCCGCCCAAGGCCACGATGTTCGTCTGGGCCGAAATACCCGAGCCTTTCAAGAAGAAGGGCTCGCTTGAGTTCTGCAAGTTCCTCATCAAGGAGGCCGGGGTCGCGGTCTCTCCCGGCATCGGCTTTGGCGAAGGCGGGGAAGGCTTTGTCCGGTTCGCCCTCGTGGAGAACGAGCACCGCATCCGCCAGGCCATGCGCGGCATAAAGAAAGCCCTCAGCGGGAAGTAAGAGGGGCAGCTTCTAATTTTATCCCCTCCCCCTTGACGGGGGAGGGCGAGGGTGGGGGTGTAAATACAGGGCGCCGCTTGCTGCGCCCTTTTTGTTTAAAAAGCAGCTAATCCGTTTATGTATACTTAGAGTATGAACAAAAAGAGAAAACCTCATTTAAAAAAGCTCAAAAAAATCCGGCTTTTAAGAGCGAAGATGAGGAGAGGAAATTCTGGGCGACCCATGACTCCTCAGGGTACATTAATATCTCCAAGGCAAAAAGAGTTATCTTCCCAAACCTCAAACCCACTACGAAGGCAATATCCATAAGAATGCCAACTCATGTGATAGAGAAACTGAAAATGCTGGCCAACAAGAAGGACGTCCCGTATCAGTCCCTTCTGAAAATGCTGCTTGCCGAGAAGGTGGACGAGGAATTGCACGGGGTGCGGAAGTAGCTGGTGAAAAAATTTCCCCCCTTCACACCCTCGGCTTGGCCAGCACCTCCAGCACCCTCAGGTCCAGAAACCTCTCAGAAAAGGTGGATTTGACCCACGATGGATAATCTGGCTATAATATGGCCAGAATGGGTTACGAGATCATTTTGTCGCCCGAAGCGGTCCAGGATTTGAAATTGCTTAACGCGCATGAAAGGGCGAAAATAAAAGACCTGATCGAAACCCATCTGAGACATGAACCAATGAAGGCGAGCAAGAGCAGAATAAAGAAGCTGCGGGGTTTGAGGCGCCCCCGGTACAGGTTGAGAATAGACGATGTCAGGATCTTTTACGATGTGTCGGGAAAAAGAGTGGAAATATTGGCCATAGTCTCCAAATCCAGGGCAAACGAATGGCTTGATGCGAGAGGAGATAAAATATGAAGAAAGCACCCCTGTCCGAAGTCAAGGACGACCTCTCCAAATTCTTGCGAATGGCGGAGAAGGAAGAGATCGTGATAACGCGCCACGGCAAACCCGCCGGTGTTTTGATCGGGTTCGAAGACGAAGAAGACTGGTTTGATTATCGCCTGGAGAACGATCCCCGTTTTTTGAAAAGGATTGAAAAGGCCAGGCGCAGCCTTAAAGCGGGATTAGGGACAAAAATAGAAGACATTTAGACCCTCGGCTTGGCCAGCACCTCCAGCACCCTCAGGTCCAGAAACCTCTTCGAGGCCGCGCTCTTTATAAGCAACACCGTATCTGCGCCCCTTGCCGTGCCGGCCACGGCGAGGACCTCTTCGCCTTCGGGCACGAGGCCCGCGTCCACGGCCATCATCACGATTTCGCAGCAAACTTTCGAGCCCTCGCCGAAACGCTTAAGGGACTGGCCGATTATCATCGTGGGATATATGCCGGTGAATTTGGAGGCAAGGCCGGTCTCAAGAGAATGGGTAAGCATGGGACCCGTGAATATTTTTACCCCGAGAGAGAGGATCCTCTCTCTCGTTTCGTCCGCCAGCTCACGGGCGTTTGGCTCCTTGAAACCGGAGGAATGGGTCACGGCCACTATGTTTACGCCCATCCCCTTTAAGGCCTCCCCGAAGGCGATGCCCGTGTCGCCGGTCGTGGTGGCAAGGACAAGGTGCTTGTACCCCCGGCCCTTTACGGCCTCGATGACAGTCTCCACGCAGGCCCCGGTATTATCCCTCCCCGGCTTTTCAAAGTACCTGACCTTTCTTTCGATCATGTTCCGTTCCCCCTCGATTTTCCTGAAATTATAAGCTCTTCGGGTATTCCGGGTAAAGGTGCCTCCCGCCTGTTTTGTGGTAAAATACTGAAAACTCTTTAAGGGGGCCGAATGATCAAGAAAGCGGTGTTTCCTGCCGCGGGGCTCGGGACAAGGTTTCTGCCGGCGACAAAGGCGTCTCCCAAGGAGATGCTCCCGCTCGTTGACAAGCCTCTGATCCAGTACGGGATCGAGGAGGCCCGGAGCTGCGGCATAGAGGAGTTCATAATAATTACGGGCAAGCATAAGAGGGCCATAGAGGACCATTTCGATTCGGCCTACGAGCTTGAGGACGCCCTCATGAAAAAAGGCAAAAAAGAGCTCCTGGAGATGGTCCGGAGCCTGAACCATATAGATTTCGCCTATATCAGGCAGAGGGCCCCACTCGGCCTCGGCCATGCGGTGCTCTGCGCAAAACCCTTCGTCAAGGTGGAGCCATTCGCCGTGATACTCAGCGACGACGTGATCGACCCGGAGGACACCCTCCTTGCGGACATGATCAGGGTCCACGACAGGTATAATGCCCCCGTAATAGCCTTGGAGATGGTCGCCGGGGAGGACGTCGATAAATACGGCATAATCGACGGCACGGAGGAGGAGAAGGGGCTCTATAAGATACGGGACCTCGTGGAAAAACCCAGGCCGAATGAGGCCCCGTCGAGGCTTGGCGTAATAGGCAGATATATCCTTACGCCGGACATCTTCGGAATACTCGAAACTCTTCCTCCCGGCAAGGGCGGGGAAATTCAGCTTACGGACGCCCTGAAGATACTTGCCGGGCAAAGGCCCGTATACGGGTATCTCTTCACCGGGAAGAGGTACGATGCCGGGGACAAGTTAGGATTTCTACAGGCCACGGTGGAGCTTGCCCTCAAGGACAAGGCACTGAGCAAGCAGTTCAAGAAGTTCCTTTTAAAGCTGGTCGAGGATGAGCAAAAAGTTTCCAATTGAGGTCCCTGACATATTAATAAAAATCCGAGGTGCTGATAATAAATGGCTGAATCCATGGAAAAAGAAGCAAGAGATATAAAGGAAAAGGAAATACCGGAAGTCCTCCCCGTCCTGCCTATAAGGGATATAGTCGTGTTCCCTTATATGATAATCCCGCTTTTTGTGGGAAGGCAGGTCTCGATAGACGCGATAGATAACGCGCTCTCGGGAAACCGCATGGTCATGCTCCTCACTCAGAGGGACATGAGCGTGGAGACGCCGGGGCCAAACGACCTCTTCCGCGTAGGGGCGGTGGGCCTCATCATGCGCATGCTGAAACTCCCCGACGGGCGGGTGAAGATACTTGTGCAGGGCCTTTCGAAGGCCCGGGCCCTCGAATTCGTACAGGAGCAGCCTTTTTACAAGGTCAGGATCGAAAAGATCACCGAAGAGCAGCCCAAAGAGATTACCATCGAGATAGAGGCCCTGACAAGGACGGTCAAGGAGCAGCTCGACAAGACCATATCCTTGGGCAAGACCATAATCCCGGACGTAATGGTTGTGATAGAGAACCTTGACGAGCCCGGAAGGCTCGCGGACCTAATCGCATCGAATCTCGGTTTGAAGACCGAGCAGGCGCAGGAGGTGCTGGAGATCCCGGAGGCGGTCACCCGGCTAAAGAGGGTGAGCGACATATTAGGGCGCGAGATAGAGCTCCTCATGGTGCAGCAGAAGATACAGACCGAGGCCAGGGGGGAGATAGACAAGACGCAGCGCGAATACTTCCTGCGCGAACAGTTGAAGGCGATCCAGAAGGAGTTGGGGGAGATAGACGAGCGGGCCGAGGAGGTGCGCGAGTTCACAAAGAAGATGGAGAAGGCGAAGATGCCCGAGAAGGTGCAGGCAGAGGCGGAAAAGCAGCTTAAGCGCCTCCAGAAGATGCACCCCGACAGCGCCGAGGCCGCCACCGTGCGCACATATTTAGAGTGGCTCGTGGAGCTCCCCTGGGCCAAATCGACGAGGGACATGCTTGACATAAAAAAGGCGCAGGAGATCCTCGATGAGGACCATTACGACCTGGAAAAGATCAAGGAGAGGATACTCGAATACCTGAGCGTGAGGAAACTGAAGGCGAGGATGAAGGGCCCGATCCTCTGCTTCATCGGCCCCCCGGGGGTGGGCAAGACCTCGCTGGGGAAATCCATCGCGCGGGCCCTGGGCAGGGAGTTTGTGCGCCTATCGCTTGGCGGCATGCGGGACGAGGCCGAGATCAGGGGGCACAGGCGCACCTATGTGGGCGCCCTCCCCGGAAGGATCATACAAGGGCTCAAGACTTCCGGGACCAATAACCCGATATTCATGCTGGACGAGGTAGACAAGATCGGCATGGATTTCCGCGGGGACCCCTCTTCGGCCCTCCTTGAGGTGCTCGACCCGGAACAGAACAATACCTTCACGGACCACTATCTCGGCGTCCCCTTCGACCTCTCGAACGTGATCTTCATAACTACGGGCAATATGGTGGACACGATCCCCAGTGCGCTAAGGGACAGGATGGAGATCATATATCTTTCCGGATACACCGAAGAGGAAAAAGTGGGGATCGCGAAAATCTACCTCGTCCCCAAGCAACTGGACGCGCACGGGATAACGGCCAGGACGCTGAAGATATCGGACGACGCCCTGAAACACATCATACGCCAGTATACGAGGGAGGCAGGCGTACGAAATTTGGAGCGCGAGATAGCGCGCCTGTGCAGGAAGGTGGCCAGGAATATCGCCGAGGGCAACAGGAAGACGTATCTCATCACTCCCAAGAACCTGAACAAGTATTTGGGCGTGCCCCGGTTCCTCCCGGAAGAGGAGATAGAGAAGGAGCAGGTTGGGGTGGCCACTGGCCTTGCCTGGACGGAGGCGGGCGGGGAGATAATACATGTGGAGGCCACCACGATGAAGGGCAGGGGGAACCTGACCCTCACCGGCCAACTGGGGGACGTGATGAAGGAGTCGGCCCAGGCCGCCTTGAGTTACGTGCGTTCGAAGGCGGGCACCCTCGGCATAAAAGAAGACATCTTCGGAAAGATCGATATACACATACACGTGCCTGCCGGGGCCATCCCCAAGGACGGTCCGTCGGCCGGGATCACGATGGCCACCGCAATCGCTTCGGCCCTTATGGGGAAGACCGTCCGAAAGGACATCGCGATGACCGGAGAGGTCACATTGAGGGGCAGGATACTCCCCATAGGGGGGCTCAAGGAAAAGTCGCTGGCCGCAAGGCGCATGGGAATAGACAAGGTGATGATCCCCCGGAGAAACCAGAAGGACCTTGAGGACATCCCTAAATATATCTCAAAAGACATGCATTTCCTCCCGGTGGACACGATGGACGATGTCCTGAAGATTGCCTTAAACAGTAAAGCCGATAAAGCTCGCCGGAAGGAAGCGAAGAGGCCCCGGCCCCAGACAGGGAAGAAGGCCCGGAAGAAGGCCCCGAAGAAGAAGCCGGCGAAGCCCGAAAAGAAGCGCCGGGCCGCATGAGGCTTGCCCGGCTCGGGGAACTTTCCCTAATCGAATGGGTAAGAGGGCGGGTCTCATACAAGGACAAAAAAAACCTGATTGCGGGGATCGGTGACGACGCGGCGGCCTTCAGGCCGCCGCGGGGTAAGATCATCCTCCTTACGGCCGACACGATGGCCGAAGGGGTCCACTTCAGCCTTGATTGGACCGCCCCATATCAGCTGGGTTGGAAACTTGTCTCGATAAATGTAAGCGACATTTACGCGATGGGGGGCGGGCCCCTCTGGGCCGCCTTCGAGCTTACGGCACCGAAAGATACCGAAGAGAAATTCATAAAAAGGCTCTTCGAGGGCATACTGGATGCCCTTCGGCTCTACGGGGCATCCCTTGTCGGGGGGAACGTCTCTGATACCAAAGGCGGTCTCGTCCTCTCGATGAGCGTTGTGGGCCAGGTTATGGGCCGGAAGGGACGGCCCGTGATGAGGAAGGGCGCAAAAACAGGCGAGGGGGTCTATGTGACCGGCCCTCTCGGCGATTCCGCATGCGGGCTAAAACTTTTAAAAATGATAAATAGGCCGGTAGAGATCGAAAAAAATAAAAAAATAAACCGCCCTCTTGAATGGGAAATAATGCGGCCTCTTCTCCAAAGGCATCTCATGCCCGTCCTTAAAAGGCCCCCTCGCAATGCGGGCGCAAGTATAAGTGCAATGATAGACATAAGCGACGGGCTCTTTCTCGACCTCACGAGACTTTGCAAAGAGAGCGGGGTTGGTGTAAAAATATACGAGTATAAAATCCCCATCTCCCGGGAAATGAAAAAGGCGGCGGAAGATCTCGGGCTCGACCCCCTGGCCCTTGCCGGGGGAGGGGGGGAGGACTATGAGCTCCTCTACACCGCCCCCAAAGCCACCGCCCCCCGGGGCGGCATACTGATCGGGGAGGTCATCAAAAAAGGCCGCTATCTTGCCGGAAAAAACGGGAAGACGAGAGAGATGAGGCCAACGGGGTATACGCATTTTGGGTCCGAGGGAAAGACTTAGAAGCCTCTTCAGCATACGGGAAAGCCCGCACAAGATCGCAGCCTCCTTCGCAGTGGGCACTTTCATAGGGATCTCGCCCCTCTTCGGGGTGCATACGCTCCTGGGGATTGTCTTCTGCTATGCCCTGAGGCTCAATATGATTGCCACCATGACGGGGGTTTACATAACAAACCCCTGGACGATGATACCCATATATACTTTTACCACGTGGGTGGGCACAAAGCTGATGGGGATTGAATTCATAAGGAGCGACCTCAATTTCTCGGGGCTCACCTGGGGCAATGTCTTTTCGGAACTGAAGCACCTCGTAAAGCCGTTCTTCCTCGGCTCCTTCCTCATAGCCTTTATAGCCTCGCTCATACTCTATTTCCTTATCCACAGGGTGGCAAAGAAGGTGCAGAGTGAAAAATAAGAAGAAACTGTATCTTCTCTCCCTCGGCTGCCCGAAAAACCTGACCGACAGCGAGCACTTGATGGCAACGCTCCGCAAGGGCATAACGGAGGTGGACGACCCCGGAGAGGCAGACATCCTCCTCGTGAACACGTGCGGCTTCATAGAGGATGCCAAAAAGGAATCCATAGAAGAAATTCTCAAGCTCTCAAGGCTCAAGGACGGGGATAAGAAGCTCCTCGTCATGGGGTGCCTGTCCCAGCGCTACGGGCCCCAGCTCAAAAAGGAGCTTCCCGAGGTGGACGCCCTCTGGGGCGTTGACGCCGGGGAGGAGATAGCGGCATATCTGGGGATAGAACCCAACGGGGGTCTTCCGCGCCCTTCCACCTTCCCTTACGCGTACTTGAAAATTGCCGAGGGCTGCAAAAGGCGCTGCACCTTCTGCTCCATCCCGGCCATACGGGGCCCGCACAGAAGTTTTAGCCCGGATGAGATACTCCGCGAGGCGGAAGCATACCTTAAAAGCGGCATAAAAGAGCTGATACTTGTCTCGCAGGATACGGCCTGCTATGATTTCAAGGGATATGCCCTCCCGGAGCTGCTCGCAGACATCTCGGCGATTGGCGGGGATTTCCGGGTGAGGGTGCATTACCTGTATCCTTCCTCCGTCACGGAGAAGCTTGTCGAAACGATGGCCGGCAAAGAGAAAATAATGAAGTACCTGGATATCCCCCTCCAGCACTCGGAGGAAAGGATACTGCGCATGATGGGAAGGGGGAACACCGCGAGGGACCTCCCGAAATTCATTGCGAGATTAAGGCGGGCGATGCCCGGAGCGGCCCTAAGGAGCTCGTTCATAGTGGGCTTCCCCGGAGAGACGGAAGAGGAGTTCCGGAGGCTCTGCGATTTCATGGAGGAGGCTGCGTTCGAGCACGCCGGGGCCTTCATGTATTCCAAAGAGGAGGGCACGCAGGCCGCAACCCTCAAGGGGCAACTGCCAAAGGCCATCAAGAATAGAAGATACGACGAGCTTATGAAGCTCCAGGCCCGCATAAGCCTTGAAAAGAACATGACCCTTGTAGGGCAAAAGACAAGGGTCCTCATCGATTCCACCGACGGGGAGGTTGCCATAGGGAGGACCGGCTCCCAGTCGCCCGATATTGACGGGGTGGTCTTTGTGCGCGATGCCGCGCTTAAGCCCGGTGATTTCGTGGAAGTCCTCATAAAGGAGGCATACGATTACGACCTCCTGGCGGAACCCATTTAATGCGAAAATTTCCCTTTCTCCATGTGGTCCTTTTTCTTTTGACCGTCGCGAGCACCGTGGTGGCCGGGGCTATTCACCAGGGGGTTAACCCGGTAAAATATCCCGGCCAGCTTTATAAGGGAATCCCGTTTTCGGCCACGCTGATAATAATTCTTTTAAGCCATGAGCTCTCCCATTATTTCACTTCCAAAAAACATAAGACCTCCTCCACGCTGCCGTATTTCATACCCGCGCCCACGATTATCGGCACCTTTGGCGCGGTGATAAAAATGAAGTCCCCGATACTTTCGAGGAGCGCGCTTATTGACATCGGCGCCTCGGGGCCCATCGTGGGGTTCATATTTTCCGTGATCGCCTGCATGGCCGGGCTCGAGATGTCAAAGACCTTCGTAAAGGTGGAGCCGGGGATGGAGGCCTACGGGCTCGGGAACTCGCTCCTTTTTTACCTCTTAACGGAGATTTTTGTGAAAGTTAACCCGCCCGAGGGGTTCGAGCTCATGCTCCATCCCGTGGCGTTTGCGGGGTGGATAGGGCTCCTTGTCACCTCGCTCAATTTGATGCCCGCCGGGCAATTAGACGGCGGCCACATCGCCTATGCCTTCCTCGGCCCGCGCCACAGGCTTGTCTCGGCCCTCCTTGTGCTCTTTCTCATCTTCATGGGGTTTTTCTACGTGGGGTGGCTCGTCTGGGCCGGTGTGCTCATGATACTCGGCCTCAGGCACCCGCCCGTTTACCATTGGGAGGCCCCGCTCGACAGGCGCAGGAAATGGATAGGGGCGATAGCGCTTGTGATTTTCATCATTACCTTCATGCCCGAGCCCTTTAAGGTGATGTAATATATATACATATGCCTATCGCGCGCGCGTGCGCGCGTTTCTTTTTGGCGTTCATTCTTCCCCGTAAATTCCCGCCCAAGCAGTTGAATCCAAATGGTTTTTTCCAAAATTTCATGTTCAAAAAGTTTGAACAAACATCCCTTTAGCGCGAAAGGCCTTGTAAATACGGTAAAAAACCCTCTTTTGTCTGTTCAAAGACACCCTCACCCCCTGCGAGAGGAATTTCTGCCGCGCTGTCGTGCTGTCGCTCTGTCGCGCTATCTTCATGCCGGGTAAAGAATACAGGATAAAGGGGTGACGGAGTCAAGAGGACAGAGGTCACTATTTTCATGTCCGGATTCTTGCGTCTTAATTAGCCCATCTGCTACAATCACCCAGTTTCTAAGGAGGTATTAGAGCACGAAGGAAAATTTTATTTTGAAGCAGATTTTGGGGAGTAGAAGAATGGGAGGAGCATTTAATAAGGGGGTGGCCTTCTATGATCGATTATAGTAAATGGAAAAAAGATATTGAGAAAGTTTCCAACCTTCTATTAGATCATAAAAATCCCAGATTTTCACATACGAAAGAAAGTCTCTCCCAGAATGAATTAATTAATGAGATGGTCAGGAATTATAAGATCTATGACTTAGCCAGATCAATTGCAAATGACGGCTATTTCCCTGATAAAAATTTAATCGTTGTTAAGGAAGAGGGTAAATTATTTGTACTTGAAGGTAATCGTAGAATAGCTGCTTTAAAAAGTTTACTCCATCCAGATATTATTTCTGGAAAAGAAAAAGAGAAATTTACAATTTTAAGTGCTCAAATTGATGAAACATATGTCAAAGCCATCCCAATAGTAATGACTCCTTCGCGTATAGCTGCCAATCCCATTATTTTTAAAGAGCATACTGGAAATACAGCTATGCCTTGGTCACGGATTATGCAAGCAGAATTTTATGTACGCCAGCTTAATGATGGCTTTACAATTGATCAGCTCGCTAATGAATATCATCGAAGCAAATCCGATATTAATAAATTCTTAAAACTACATTACATGTATAACATTGCGCGAAATTTTAATTATGAAAATAAGGAGATTGAAGAAAAGGTGCAGGATAAACAAAATTTTCCAGCATCCGTTCTTGAAAGAGTTTACGATTCCGCTACTATGAGGGACTTCCTCGGAATCACTTTTGACAGTAATGGGGGTGTAAAAGGGGACAGTGATAAAGAGGAGTTCGAGAAAGTTTTTAAAAGGATTGTGAATGATATTGTTCTGGAAAAAGAGGACACAAGAACTTTAAATTCTGAAGATAATTTTAAGAGATATGCTAAGAATCTGATACCTTTTAAGCCTAAGAAAAAGGGGCGATTTACACACGAGGACTTTATAAAAAGAGATGTAACTGAGCCAATTCCTGAACCAGCAGGTCCGCCAATTAAAAAAGGTATAAAAAAATCAGCTGCAATAATACCGTCAGGACTTCCTTTTCGCCTAAAAAATGCATCTAATCTACATAAAAATTATCTGGAGCTTAGGAAATTGCCTGTAAAATCATATCCAAATACTACTGCGGTAATGTTGCGGACTTTCTTGGACAAAACTTTGCGAATATTTTTAAAAAGGCATGGTATAAAGGAAATTTTGGGCAAACAGAAAGGAGAGGAAATAAAGATAAAATTACCGGATGCAAGTTTAGGTGAATTAATTGATTATATCTCCTCAAAAGAAGTCAACCTCATAGAAGATGATAATGTAAAAAAGACGCTGAGGAAATTCAAAAGCTCAGGAGATGCCTCCAACTCTCTTTCCGCATTGAACTCCGTGACTCATAATGAGGAGTTTTCTTTAACTGAACCCGAAATAAGAGACATTTGGCCCAATTTAGAGGGTTTATTTATAATCCTTTTAGCTGGGCCAAAAAATGATTAGTCTCAGTCCCTTACGCTATCCGGGTGGCAAGAGTAAATTAACCAATTTTTTATCTGAGATTTTAAAACTAAATAATCTAAGTAATGGGTTGTATATAGAAGCCTTTGCAGGAGGGGCAGGCGCTGCTTTAAATCTCCTTTTAGGAGAATATGTTCACGAAATAATAATAAATGATGCCGATTATAATATCTTTTGTTTTTGGCAGACCATACTTGAAAATCCCGAAGGCTTTAAAAAGAAAATAAATAAAATAAAAGTAAATCTAAATACTTGGAAAAAACAGAAGAAGATTTTAGAAGCACCTGAAAAATATGAACCCTACGAAATCGGTTTTGCCACCTTTTTTTTAAATCGATGCAATCGATCAGGCATTCTTTTGAATGCTGGCCCAATTGGGGGATATGATCAAGATGGCGACTGGAGGATAGATGCCAGATTTAATAAAGAAGAATTGGTTAAAAGAATTGAAAGGATATCTTTTTATCGGAAGCGGATTTCCATATACCATTTAGATGCAATTGTTTTCTTAAAGCAAATTGTAGAAAAACAAGAAAATGTGAAGAAAGCACTTGTCTATTTAGACCCTCCATATTATGTAAAGGGAAGCGCTCTCTATTTAAATCATTTTGATCACAAAGACCACCTTGAGTTAGCAAATTACCTTAAAGCAAATCTGGCATTTAAATGGATTATGACCTATGATGATGTTGCTGAAATTCGGGAAATGTATAAAGATAAAAAGCAGGTCAAAATTTATTTAAATTACAGTGCACAAAAAGTAAGGCTTGGCAGTGAACTGCTTATCGCTGATAAGAGTTTGTCATTACCGACTGTATTTAATCTTTCGAAAAAAGCATCTTAAAAAGGGAAAAAAATGATAGGTCATGCGCAGATTTGGGAGCTAATCCAGACGAGAATGCCACGCAGGCATTTGGGTTACTTTAGGAGAGATTTACGAATATAGCGGATTCTGGTCAGGTGGATGCCGAGGATTACGAGCCACAATCTCCAAGCTCAATTCTTCCAAAATGGAAAAGAAATGTCAGAAATGTTCTCCAATATCGCAAGACCAGGGGGGAATTATTGTGGGACGGAAATGCAAAATATATGCTGCCATGAAATGGATTAATTATATGTAAAAAATTAAGCTCTTCCCATAAATAATTGGTCATGAGTTTTTTTTATAAGGCCACAAAATAAGCGCCAAACTTCTTTTCCCTTGACCTCCCGGCTCGCTCCTTGACCAATCGCATATACTCGATATACAATATATACAAAATATATTCCGGGGGTAAAGATTATGTCAACCCAGATGATCATAAGGATAGATGAAGAGGTCAAAAAGAGGCTCAATAAGCTTGCGCGCCTTGAAGGCAAGACCACAAGCGAGATGGTAAGGGAGCTTATCGAGGAACGCATAAAGGAGCGCGACATCGGCGCATATGTTGAAGACCTGTGGGAGAGGATCGGCAGCAAATTGAAATCGAAAGGGATAACGAGCGCAAGGATAGAGGACGCCATTAAGGCCGCCCGCAAAAGAGAGGGATGAAGGCCGTTATCGATACGAACGTCTTTGTCTCGTCCTTCTTCGGCGGAAACCCTAAAAAAATTATTGACCTGTGGAAGAACGAAAAGATAACCCTCTGCCTCTCCAGCGCCATCCTTGGTGAATATATCAATGTCCTCCGCAGATTGGGCTTGAAGGACGAGCCCGAGCTTCATGAGCTTTTGTCTCTTTTCGCGAAGGGCTTCAATATCCTGTTTACCATAAAAACGCCGAAGATAAGGCTCGTCAAAAATGACCCTGATGACGACAAGTTTATCGAATGCGCGGCGGCATTAAAGGCCGATGCCGTCATAACGGGGGACAGGGAACTCCTTGCCGTAAAGAAATTCATGGGCATCAGGATATTGACCCCGCGCGAGTTTTTAGAGAGCTATTTTAAATAAAAAATTTCAGCTCCCCCCAATATCTTGTACCCCCTTCCCCTCCCGCCCACAAAATAGCCCCCCATAAAATTTTTCTCTTTTTCTCTTGACAACTTACGGCAGCTTTCCCTAATATTTAGTGGTAAAAAGTGGTAGAAGGTGGAGGGAATGCCGGGGTTTTCAGGTAAATATTACTATACTTTAGACGACAAGGGGCGGCTCATGATGCCGGCTCCATTCAGAGAGATTATCTATGCCAATTATAGCCCAAAACTATTTGTGGCAAACTCCGCCTTCGACGGCTGCCTGAATATCTATCCCTTCGAGGAATGGATGAAACTGGAGGATAACGTCAGGGGGCTCCCGCGCTCGGACAAGGCCGTGAGGTATTTCCTGAGGAGGGTGGTAGCCTCAGCGGTCGAGGTGGAGTTCGACAAGCAGGGGCGCGTCCTTGTCCCCCAGGCCCACAGGACGGACGCCAAGCTTGACAGCGAGGTCGTCCTCGTGGGGCAGGTGGAGATGATCGAGCTGTGGGGCAAGGCGGCCTGGGCGGAGGAGATGGAACCGAGCCGCGCGGACAGGGACGCCTACGCGCAGAGCCTCAGCAAATACGGGATTTAATGGTAGAGCACCTTCCCGTCCTCATGAGGGAGGTGCTCGGGTTCTTGAAGCCGGAACGAGGGGGAGTTTACATTGACGCGACAGTCGGGTTGGGAGGCCACGGGATCGAGATTCTCAGAGCCGTTGCGGGGCGCGGCCTCCTTATCGGCATGGACAGGGACGAGGAGGCCCTGAAGGTGGCCGAGACAAGGTTTTTGTCCGCGGGAATGAAAGATTTTGTCCTTAAAAAGGCCAGGTTCTCGGAGATGGAGGCCGTCCTTAATCAATTAAATATAAAAGGCGTGGACGGCATTCTCATGGACCTTGGGGTGTCCATGTACCAGCTTAAGGCCCCGGGCAGGGGTTTCAGCTTCATGGCGGACGAACCTCTCGACATGCGCATGGACCGCACCGCCCCCCTCACCGCAGCCGAGATTGTGAACACATACCCGGAAAGGGAGCTTGCGAGGATTCTCTGGGAGTACGGAGAGGAGAGGAACTCGAGGAAGATTGCGAAGGCGATTGTGACGAGGCGCCCAAAAAATCCTGTTAAAACGACGGGCGAGCTTAGGGACATCGTAACGAGGTTTTATCGGGGCAGATGGAAGGTGCACCCGGCAACGCGCACCTTCCAGGCCCTGAGGATTGCCGTGAACAACGAGCTATGGGAGCTTAACGAGGCGCTTATTGCATCAACGAGAGTATTGAATGCGCCCAAGGGGGCTTTAGCCCCCGTTCCGGGACGGCTTGTGGCCCTTTCCTATCATTCCCTCGAAGACAGGATAGTAAAACACTTTATAAGGGAGAAGGAAAGGGAGGGGATTTTCGTAAACCTCACGAAAAAGCCCGTCACTGCCTCCGATGAGGAGATCCGGGCGAATCCTTCGGCCCGCAGCGCGAAACTTCGCGCGGCAGAGAGAGTGATATGAGCGCAAAGCTCCGGGCCGCCGAGAGGACTGCGGGATGAGGGTTAAATGAGGGCCGGGATGCGGGACAGTATGCTATCATATACCGTCAAGGTTTTGGCATGCGGTATTCTTATATTAGGCGTATTCGGCATTGTTTCCCTCCGCGCGGAAATCCGGCATGTGGAGTATGAGCTCGGCGCTCTCGAGCGGGAACTCGGGGGAGTCCTCAAGGAGCGCAAGGACATCATGGCGGACAGGGCCGCCCTTCTTTCGATCCATGCGGTAGAGCAGAGGGCGGAGGGGTCTCTGGGACTCGGTTTCCCGGACAGGTCAAAGGTCTTTTATGTGAGAAGGGATGTGGGGGATATCCCTTATGAGGCGTCTTTCAGGCAAAGATAACGGACTCGTAAAGACGGGCGGATGAAGAGGTCGGTCCTTCTAAGCACGGCCATCTCTTTCTGCTTCGTACTCGTGCTTTTAAGGCTTGGGGATTTGATGCTTCTCGACCACAAAAAGCTCTCGGAAAAGGGAGAGGACCAGTACCAGCGGCTCAGGGAGCAGGATATAAGGCGGGGCCTTATATTCGACCGGCAAGGGCGCGAGCTGGCGATGAACCTTGACGTGGACTCCCTTGTCTGCGACCCCTCGAAGATGGTAAAACCGAAGAGGGCGGCCCTCCAGATATCGAACCTTGCGGGCGTGAGCTACGGGGAGGTCCTCAAAAAAATCTCCGAGAGAGAAAAGCATTTCGTCTGGATAAAAAGGAAACTGGACGGGGCAACGGCCTTGAAGCTCAGGGCCTGGAAGGGGGAGGACAGCAAGGCCATCGACTTTGTGACCGAGGCCAAGAGGGTCTACCCCAAAGGGACGCTTGCCTCGCACCTCATAGGCTTTGTGGACCTGGATAACGCGGCGAGGGCCGGCGTGGAAAATTATTATGAGAAAGACCTCCGCCAGAAGGGCGAAAAAATCCTCGTAGAGAAGGACGCCTCCGGGAAGGTCCTCTCACATGGCGCGGAGACCGAGTCGAGGGGCGATAACATCGTCCTCACCATAGACGAGGGCCTGCAGTTCATCGCCGAAAAGGCCCTGGACGAGGGGATGGAAAAATGGAGGGCCGAGGCGGGCTCGGTCATCATGATGGACCCCTATACCGGGGAGATACTGGCGATGGCCAACAGGCCGCTCTTCGACCCCAACAGGCCCGGCGCCGTGCGGCCCGAGGCTATGAGGAACCGGGCCATAATGGACCTCTTCGAGCCGGGCTCGACCTTCAAGCTCGTGCTGGCCGCCGCAACCATAGAGGAAAACCTCCTCCCGCCGGGCGCACGGTTCGACTGCACCTCGGGCTCGATCCAGGTTGGAGGCAGGAGGTTTAGCGACGTGCACAAAAACGGGGTCCTCGCGTTCGAAGAGGTGATAAAGAAATCATCGAACGTGGGCTCCATCCAGATAGGCTTGAGGCTCGGCTACGAGAGGCTTTATAAGTATGCGAAGAAGCTGGGCTTCGGGGAACTCACGGGGATAGACCTCCCCTCTGAGGCCAAAGGCCGCCTCACGCGCCCCGAAAAGGCTTGGGGGACGAGCATCGCGGCGCTCTCCATAGGGTATGAGGTATCGGTCACGCCCATACAGGTCCTCCGGGCCTATTCCGCAGTGGCAAACGGGGGCGTGCTCCCCGCGCCTCATGTCGTCTCAGAGGTCCGTTCGCCGGAAGGGGAGTTGATCAGGAAATTAGAGCCGGGGGGTACGAGGGTGCTAAAGCCCGAGACGGCGGCAAGGCTTAAAAAGATACTCTCGATGGTAACGGAAGAGGGAGGCACGGCCACGCTCGCCACCGTCCAAGGCAATAAAGTATCGGGAAAAACGGGGACGGCACGGCTTTACGACCCTAAGACTCGGAGATACTCCGGGGACTACATGAGCTCTTTTGTGGGCTTCGTGCCTGCCGAGAAGCCCAAAATCGCAATGATAGTGGTGATAAAAGGGGCCAAAGGGGCTGTCTACGGCGGCGTCGTTGCCGCGCCCGTCTTCCGCGACATCGCGGAAAGGGCCTTCGCTTACATGAATGTCCCCCGGGACGATATGGCGGAAAACAATCTGGTCTTTTTGGAGAAGGGCTATGGAGCTGGCGAAACTCTTAGATGGGATAAAAATTAAAAAGATAATCACAGGGTGCGCCGGAAATCCCGGTGAAATAACGGGGCTCTCTTACGATTCGAGGCGCGTAAAACCCGGCGACCTCTTCGTGGCCCTCGCGGGCTGCTCGGTGGACGGCAACGCCTTTGTGAACGACGCCTTCAAAAGGGGCGCCGTGGCCGCGGTGTCGGAATGCGTCTCCGTATCCGACCCCCTCGTGGAAGAAAGGACGTTCGTGGAGGTCGGGGACGGGAGGGCGGCCCTCGCGCGGCTTGCCGCGAATTTTTACGGGCAGCCATCAGAAAAAATGACGGTAATCGGAATAACCGGCACAAACGGAAAGACCACGACATCTTATCTCATAGATTCGGGCTTGAGACATGCCGGGAAGAAGACAGGGCTTATAGGGACTGTAAAATACGTGATAGGGGGCGAGGAATATCCCGCTCCCTTCACCACCCCCGAGGCCCCCGAATTCCAGGAATTGCTGGCCCGGATGCTCGAGGCCCACGCCACCCATGTGGTCACGGAGGTTTCTTCCCACGCACTGGCCCAGAAGAGGGTGGACTGCACGCGTTTTGAGGCCGCCGTGTTCACAAACCTGACCCGCGACCACCTCGATTACCACAAGACGATGGAAGAGTACCTTCTGGCCAAGCGGAGGCTCTTTGAAGAGCTTCTTTCGAAGGACGGCACGGCAGTTATAAATATTGACGACCCCTGCGGGCGCCGGCTTGCCCGTGATTTGAAAGACCCCGCTGGTGATTTGCTCGCCCGTGATTTAAATGACAGAAAAATCCTCTCCTATAGTATAGAAAATAGGGGGGCGGACCTGTTCGCGGACGGCATTGCGCTTTCCATGAAGGGGCTGAACTTCAAGCTGACGCATAAAAACAGGAAATTCGAGATAAATTCCCCCCTCATAGGCGTGCATAACGCCTGTAACATCCTGGCCGCCTTTGGGGCCCTTATTGCCGTGGGCATCCCGCCGGAGGCCGCGGCCCGGGGGGTTTCGGAGCTTGAGACGGTTGCGGGGAGGTTCGAGCGGGTGCCGGGCTCCCGGGATTTCCTCGTGATCGTGGATTACGCCCATACCCCGGATGCCTTGGAAAGGCTGATACTCGCCGCGCGCGCCGTGGCAAAAGGAAAGGTCATAACCGTCTTTGGCTGCGGGGGGGACAGGGACAGGGGGAAGCGCCCGCAGATGGGGCGCATAGCGACCTCTCTTTCGGACATCACCGTGATAACGAGCGATAACCCGCGCACCGAGGAGCCGGGCCTCATCATAGAGGAGATACTCACAGGGGTCGCGGGAAAAAATTACGCCGTGATCGAGGAGAGGGCCCCCGCGATAAGGAAGGCCGTGGAGATGGCCGCCCCCGGCGACATCGTCCTCATCGCCGGAAAAGGACACGAAGATTACCAGATAATCGGGGACAAAAAACATCCCATGAGCGATATGAAAACGGCGGAAGAAGCCATTAAGGAGAAAAGAGGATAAGGAAAGAGATGTTCACGCTTCATGACATACTACAGGCCACGGGCGGGAGCCTTATAGCGGGTTCCGGTGATGCCTCGTTCCCTTTCAGCGCCGCCTCTATCGATTCAAGGACCATAAACGAGGGCGAGCTTTTCATCCCCCTTAAGGGCACGCGCTCGGACGGGCACGAATATATAGGCCAGGCCCTTTTAAAAGGGGCGGGCTCGCTTACGGAGAAAGAACTTTCCATTAAAATGGGGAAAAACAAATATCTTATAAAGGTGGAAAATACGTTAAAAGCCCTACAGAAGCTTGCCCATTTTATAAGAATGAAGCGCCCCGGCATGCCTCTTGTAGGGATAACCGGTTCGAACGGGAAAACGACCACAAAAGAGCTTGCGGCCTGTGTGCTTGAGAGAAAATTCAGGGTGCTTAAGAGCGAAGGGAATTTAAATAACCAGATAGGGCTCCCGTTGAACCTTGCCCGGCTTTCCCCGGAAGAGGACGTCGCAGTACTTGAAATGGGGGCCAGCATCCCCGGCGATATAAAAGAGCTTTGCGAAATCGCCAACCCTACGCATGCAATACTTACAAATATCGGGCAGAGCCATCTTGAGGGCTTTGGCTCGATGGATATGCTCCTCAGGACAAAACTCGAATTGGCCGATGCCGCGCCGATGATCGCCTACAACGCGGACGACCCGCTCCTTGCCCCGGCCGTGAAGGCTTACAAGGGAAAAATCCTATTTGGTTTCGGGATGGGAAAGGGAGCGGATTTAAAGGCGGAAAATATCTCTTTTAAGGAGAAAGGCTCTCAATTCATGCTTATGGGAGCAGGGGAATCTTTACAGGTCAAACTCAATATCCCGGGCAGTTTCAACATTTATAACGCGCTTGCCGCCGCCGCTTGCGGCATTCTCTTTAATGTGCCTTTTGCTGATATCGCGAGGGCCTTCGAATCCTTTGAGGGCGTGGCGATGAGGTACGAGATAAAAGAACTGCGCGGGGCCCTTTTCCTTAATGACGTTTATAACGCCAACCCCGCCTCCATGCAGGAGGCATTGAAAGAGCTTAAAAGGCTGAGGGGAGAAAAGGGCGGCGAGGGCAGGGCGGTGGCCGTGCTGGGCGATATGCTGGAGCTTGGCCCCTACGCGGAAGAGGCCCACCGGGAACTGGGAAGGCTTATGAAAAAAGAGGTGGATGTGTTCATAGGGGTGGGCCTCTTGATGAACTTTGCCTCCGAGGAGTTTAAATCCAACGGGAACATATCTTTCCTCTGCGGGGATCCGGAAGAGGCCGGAAGGGCCCTCCTCAACTCCCTTAAAAAGGGAGATACGGTCCTCATAAAGGGCTCGCGGGGCATGAAGATGGAAAAGGTGCTGGAGGGGGAAGGGTAGAGAATGCTTTACAATCTTTTTTATCAGCTCCATAAGATAATAACTCCGTTCAATGTCTTCAGGTACATCACGTTCAGGACGGCGCTTGCCGTTATCACGGCCGCCCTCATCACCTACTTTATAATCCCCCCCTTCATCAAATGGGCAAGGAAACTCGGTGGGGTGCAGAACATAAGGGACGACGGCCCGAAAAACCATTTCAACAAAAAAGGCACCCCCACGATGGGCGGAGTGGTGGTCTCGGGGGCCATACTCATATCTACCCTCTTTTGGGGGAACTTGAAGAACCCCTACCTTATAGTTCTAATGATATCTCTGGCGGGGTTTTCGGCCATAGGCTTCATGGACGACTACTTGAAAGTGGTGAAGAAAAACTCGAAGGGCTTGAAGGCGAGGGAGAAGTTCGGGTTCCAGGTGTTGCTGGCCCTGGCGATCGGCCTTTTCCTATATATGAACCCAGGCGACCCCTATACCGATATGCTCAGCATCCCCTTTTTCAAGAAATGGCTTCTGCATCTCGGCTGGTTCTATCTGCCCTTTTCGGTCCTCGTGATAGTGGGCTCTTCGAACGCCGTTAACCTGACGGACGGCATAGACGGGCTTGCCATAGGGCTTGTGGCGATAGCGGCCCTGGCAAACGGCATTCTCATTTATATATCGGGGCACAAGGGGTTGGCGAATTACCTGCACGTGCTTTATTTGCCGGATGTCGGCGAGCTTGCCATCTTCTGCGGGGCGATGTTCGGGGCGGCCCTCGGCTTTTTATGGTACAACTCCTTTCCCGCCGACCTCTTCATGGGGGACGTGGGCTCGCTGGGGCTCGGGGGCGCGCTGGGAACGCTCGCCATAATAACAAAGGAAGAGATAATACTGGCGGTCGTGGGCGGCATCTTTGTAGTGGAGACCATTTCCGTCGTCCTCCAGGTGGCCTCGTTCAAGCTCACGGGGAGGAGGATATTCAAGATGGCGCCCATCCACCACCATTTTGAGCTAAAGGGCTGGGCCGAGCCCAAGGTGATTGTGCGGTTCTGGATAATCGGGATAATGCTGGCGCTACTGTCGCTGGCGACATTTAAGATAAGGTAAATGGGCAAGATAAGGTAAATGGCACTGGAAGATATAAAGGTGCTCATATTCGGGATGAGGCGGAGCGGGAGGGCCGCCGCAAACGCGCTCCTTGCGCTCGGGGCAAAGGTCGCCATTACCGATAAGAGGGGCCCCGAGGAGCTTGAGGACGAGCTGAAGGACTTTCTCCTTTCGAGCATCAGGCTCTATCTGGGGGGGCACCCCGAAGAGGCCCTGGAAGGGAGGGACCTGGTAGTGCTCTCCCCCGGCGTGCCTTCCGACCTCCCCGTCCTCGATAAGGCGAGGGAGGCGGGCATCCCTGTCATAAGCGAACTCGAACTCGGCTATGAACTCATAAAGGCCGCAAACCCGAACGCTGATTTTTATGCCGTAACGGGGACGAACGGGAAGTCCACCACGACCACGCTATTGGACCTGATGCTCCGCAAAGCGAGGATAAATTCCCTCATCGCCGGAAATATCGGCAACGCCGTCTCGGGCGAGATAGACCGGGCCGGAAAGGCCAGGGCCATAGTGGTGGAGGTCTCGAGCTTTCAACTTGAGACGATTAAATACTTCAAGCCCAAGGTGGCCGCGATTTTAAATATTGCCCCCGACCATCTGGACCGCTACCGCTCGTTCAGGGAATATGCGGGGGCAAAGGCCCGCATCTTCGAAAACCAGACGAGCGGGGATTTTATCGTGCTGAACGCGGACGACCCGGCCGCGATGGACCTCTACAGGGAGAAGCTCGAAAGGGACGAGGACGCCCCCATAGCCTGCTTCTTCGGGAAGGCGAGGAGGCTCAAGGGAGTTTATGAGAGCGAGGGCAGGGTGATGATAAACCTGCCCGGTTTGGACATGGAGTTGATAAGGGCCGGGGAGATAAAGATCCCCGGCGTGCACAACCTGGAAAACGCGATGGCGGCCTCCCTTATGGCCCTTCTTGCCGGGGCAACGCCGGAGGCCATCGCAGCCGTCCTCAGGGAATTTCCGGGCCTCCCGCACAGAATGGAGACGGTCCTTGAACTGGACGGCGTGCTTTATATAAACGATTCGAAGGGGACAAACCCTCCGGCCACGCTTCGCTCCATCGAGAGTTTCAGCAAGAACCCTGTCGTGCTTATTCTGGGGGGCAGGGATAAAAATGGCGACTTCGAAAGCCTTAAAGAGGCAGTAAGGCGGAACGCGCGCGCCGTCGTCCTCATGGGCGAGGCGGCGGGGAAAATAGAAAAAGCTCTGGACGGGACAACCGAAATCCATATGGCCGAGAGCCTGAAAGGGGCCGTGAGCACCGCGAGGAGCCTTGCAAAAAGAGGTGATGTTGTACTTTTCTCTCCGGCCTGCGCGAGCTTCGACATGTTCCGGGACTTCGAAGACAGGGGAAGGAAATTCAAGGAGGAGGTGAAACTCCTTTGAAATTTTTCGAGTCTCCACCGGGAGCCGCTCATCTGGGGGACCATCTCATAAGTGAAAGAAAACCCGATAAATGGCTCATATTGCTTGTGGCGCTCCTCGTTGGCTTCGGGGCCCTAATGATCTATTCGAGCACGAGTGTCATAACCCCCGTAATGGCGAAGAAGCATATCACCAATCCTTTGTTTTATTTCAAGAGGCACCTGTTCACTATCTGCTTGGGACTCATTGCGATGCTCCTCATGTACCGGATAAGGCCGGACATATTGGGGAAGCTTTCCCCGTTTCTCTTGCTTCTCTCTCTTGCGCTTCTGCTCCTTGTATTTACGAAATTCGGGATAACGGCGGGGGGCGCACGGAGATGGATAAGGCTCTGGCCCTCCACCTTCCAGCCCTCGGAGCTTGTAAAGCTTGGGATGGTGGTCTTTCTGGCGTGGTATTTATCGAGGCCGTATTATGACCCGGATAATTTCTGGCTCACCATGCTCCCGGTGGGAGTAATGGGCGTCTTTCAGGTCGTCTTCCTCCGGCAGCCGGACTTTGGCGCCGTGATAACGCTGGGGATCATAACAATCGGCATGCTTTTTCTTTCGGGGATGAGGCTCAGGTATCTCTTTTCGCTCCTTGTCCTTGCCGTCCCTGCCGTCATATATCTTGCGATGGAGCCTTACAGGTTAAAGAGAATAACCTCTTTTTTAGATCCGTGGTCGGACCCCCTGGGGAGCGGCTTTCAGCTCATTCAATCCTATATTGCCCTTGGCCGGGGAGGGTTTGACGGCGTGGGGCTCGGCAAGAGCATGCAGAAGTTGGCGTTTCTTCCCGAGATGCATACGGATTTCATCTTTTCCATAATAGGGGAGGAACTTGGGTTTCTGGCCGCATCGGGCCTTGTGATGGCGTTCCTTCTTTTATTCCTTAAGGGGATCCAGATAGCCGGAAAATTCGAGGACAGGTTCCATTATTACCTGGCCTACGGCATCTCTCTCATGCTGGCGCTTCAGGGGCTTGTGAATTTTGGCGTTGTAACGGGGCTTCTGCCCACAAAGGGGCTCCCGCTTCCGTTTATAAGCTACGGGGGCTCATCGCTGCTGGTCAATTTGACCGCGATGGGGATAATGCTCCGGCTTTCGAGGGGAGAGGCCCCGAAGAGGCCCGAGGACAGGTTCGGCGAGGCCATCAGCCGCAAGAAGGCAAGGAGGGCCGTTTACGGTGCCGTGTAAAGGGTTAAGAGGATGAGAGTGATAATAGCCGGAGGCGGCTCGGGGGGCCATTTATTTCCGGGCATTGCCCTTGCCGAGGAACTTATAAGGAAGGCTAAGGCGGAGGTCCTTTTTGTGGGGAGCGAGAGAGGGATCGAATCGCGGGTGGTGCCGAAGAAGGGCTATCGAATAAAGTACCTGCCCGCCGAAGGCATAATGGGCCGGTCCTTTTCCGGGAAGGCCAAGGCCCTGTGGAAGCTCGCCCTCTCTTTGTTCGAGGCGAGACGGCTCCTTGCCGCCATGAAGCCCGATATCGTGATCGGCACCGGCGGCTACGCGTCCGTGGGCCCGGTCCTCATGGCGAGGCTCATGTCGATCCCGGTGATGATAATGGAGCAGAACGTGGTCCCCGGCGCGGCCAACAAACTCCTGGGGAAGATGGCCGATGCCGTGGCCCTCACGTACCAGGAGAGCATGGGGGGTTTTTCCAAACCCAAGTGTTATCTCACGGGAAACCCCGTCCGGCCCGAGATACTTTCAGCCTCGAAGGAAAAGCCTTCATACGAACTCTTTGGACTGGAGCCCGGCCTTTTTACAATATTTATTTTCGGGGGCTCAAGCGGCGCAAGGAGCATAAACAACGCGATGATAAACGCCCTGAATTACATGCTGGACGTTAGGGAAAGCGTGCAATTCCTGCATCAGACGGGGGAGCAGGACTACCAGTCAGTGCGCGAGGCATACAGGAAACTGGGCTTCAGGGCTATGGTCGTGCCCTTCATTTACCAGATGCCGGAGGCCTACTCAGTGGCCGACCTTGTGCTTTCGAGGGCCGGGGCCACAACGCTCGCGGAGCTTACCGCCCTGGGGAAACCCTCTATCCTCGTCCCCTATCCCCATGCGGGCGAGCACCAGGACTTTAACGCGAGGAAACTCGAGGAGTTCGGCGCGGCAAAGCTGATCAGGGACCGCGAGCTGAACGGCCAAGTGCTTTCCGCCGAACTCAAAAAACTCATAAATTCGCCCGGCGAAAGAAACGAGATGGGGACAAAGAGCAAAGCCATAGGGAAGCCCGACGCGGCAGAGCGCGCCGCAGAGCTCGCATTGAGCATAGTGAGGACGAGGAGAAGGAACGGGAATGTACAAACGCTATAAGGCCATTCATTTTGTGGGCATAGGGGGCGTGGGGATGAGCGGCATAGCCGAGGTCTTGCATACCCTCAAATACAAGGTCACAGGTTCTGACCTTAAGACCTCCGATACCACCGAAAGACTAAAAAAAATGAACATCGAGATAACGGTCGGCCATAAGGCCGCAAACGTCAAGAACGCCCAGGTCGTTGTCATATCCTCGGCCGTGGGGACCGAAAACCCTGAGGTGAAAGAGGCCGTGCGGTTGGGCATCCCGGTAATACCGAGGGCAGAGATGCTTGCCGAGCTTGGAAGATTGAAGTACGGCGTCCTCATTGCCGGGAGCCATGGAAAAACTACGACCACATCTCTGATAGCCACGGTGCTTGCGGGGGCAGGCCTTGACCCCACCGTGGTCATCGGGGGAAGGCTCAATGCGCTCGGCACCAATGCGCGCCTTGGCCGGGGCGAGTTCCTTGTGGCAGAGGCAGACGAGTCGGACGGCTCGTTCCTCAAACTCTCCCCCACGGTGGCCGTTGTGACCAACATAGACAGGGAGCACATGGAGCACTTCAAATCCATGTTTACCCTTAAGGGGGCTTTTCTCGAGTTCATGAACAAGGTCCCCTTCTACGGGTTGAATATCCTCTGCGTGGAGGACAAGAATGTGCGCGACCTCGTGCCGGATGTGAAGCGCCGGTTCCTCACCTACGGATTTTCGGAGGAGGCCGAGCTCCGCGCGGTAAACCTGAAAAAGGACTTCATGTCCGTTCAATATGATGCGGTCCTAAACGGGAAGAAACTGATGAAGGTAAGACTTCCCATCCCCGGCGAGCACAATGTGTTGAACAGCCTTGCGGCCATCGCCGCCGGCCTCGAGCTGGAGATTGAGCCGGACATTATAAGGGATGCCCTCCAGAACTTCGAGGGCATCGGCAGGAGGCTCGAGCTTAAGGGAAAAGTGAAAGGGATAACCGTTTACGACGATTACGGGCACCACCCCACCGAGGTCAGGGCCACCATAAAATCCCTGAAGGAGGGCATTGGCGGGCGGAGCCTCTATGTGATCTTCCAGCCCCACCGCTACACCCGCACGAGGGACCTGATGGAAGAGTTCTCGCTCTCATTCGGCGATGTGGACCGCCTCATGCTCCTCGATATCTATCCCGCAGGCGAAAAGCCCATAGAGGACATAACTTCCGAGGCCCTCATGAGGCGCATTAAAAAGCACATAGGGGATAAAAGCATTCATATAAAACGCGAGGAAGTGATAGGGCGCCTCTCCGGCATGCTCAAGGCGGACGATGTGGTCCTTACACTTGGCGCGGGAGATGTCTGGAAGATATCGGAAGAACTCGTGAACATTCTAAAGGAGGATAATGGGCTTTAAAGAGTTGTTCCTTAAAAAAAGGACCCTTTACTGCGACGGCTCCACCATAAGATTTGACGAGCCGATGAAGGCCCATACCTCTCTCGCCGTAGGCGGCCCTGCGGCGGTCTTCGCAAATCCGGAAAATACATCCCAACTAAGGGAAATACTGCTCTTTGCAAATACGGAGGGCATGCAGGTCATTTATCTGGGCGGCGGCACGAACCTGCTCGTAACGGACGAGCCATTGGAGGCGGTCGTCATCTCTACCGGCCACTTTAGAGGGATAGAGCTTTTAAGAAAGGAATCCGGTGAGAGTATCTTAAAAGTCGATTCGGGCGAGGCCTTAAAGGGCTTTCTTTCCTATTGCCGGAAGGCGGGGCTCGCGGGCCTTGAGGGCCTCTCCGGGATCCCCGGCTCGGTGGGGGGCGCAATAAAAGGGAACTCCGGCTCATACGGCACGGAGATAAAAGACCTCCTTCTAAGGGTGGAAATACTTTCGGCTGACGGGATGCTTCGCTCGCTTAAAAATGAGGAGCTGGGCATGAAGTACAGGGGGACGGGACTTAAAGAATCCGACCTCATCCTCGCCGGAGAATTTCTTTTAAAAGAGGACGACCCGGAGCGGGTCAGGTTCAAGATGAACGAGTACTTTGCCCTGAAGAGGAAGACCCAGCCGATAGAGGCCCGTTCCGCCGGGTGCGTATTCAAGAACCCGCCCGGCGAGTTCGCGGGAAAGCTCATAGAGGAGGCGGGGCTGAAGGGAACAAGGGTGGGCGATATAGAGGTAAGCCCCGTGCACGCAAATTTCTTCGTTAACAGGGGAAAAGGGACGGCACGGGACTTTATGGATTTAATGGAAAAGGTTTCGGAGAAAATTTTTGCCCGGGCAGGCATTACGCTTGAGCCGGAGATAAGGGTAATAAGGAATGCCGTTAACAAGTAAGAAAATAGCTGTGCTTATGGGCGGGACCTCCGCCGAGAGGGAGGTCTCCCTGCGCACGGGTTCCGCGATACTTAACGCGCTTAAAAACCTGGGCTATGGCGCCATCGGGATAGACGCGGACAAGGACATCGCCGAAAAATTAAAAAAGGAAAAGATCGAGCTTGCCTTTATCGCCCTCCACGGCGGCGTGGGCGAGGACGGGAGCATCCAGGGCCTTTTGGAAGTCCTCGAAATCCCTTATACGGGCTCCGGCGTGCTCGCATCGGCCCTTTCTATGGACAAAGAGGCATCAAAGAGGATGTTCGTCTGCCAGGGAGTGCCCGTGCCGGAGTTCGTGACTGCAATTAAAGGTGAAAGGCCGGTTATCAAGTTCCCATTGCCGTGGGTCGTTAAACCCGCCACAGAGGGCTCCAGCGTTGGCGTGACGATGGTCAATAAGGAGAGCGAATTTGGTCCTGCGCTGGATCAGGCTCTTCGATATTCAAAGACAGCGATTATCGAGCGGCGCATTTTCGGGAAAGAGATACAGGTAGGGATATTGGGAGACCGCATCCTGGGTTCCGTCGAGGTCCGACCCTCCACGGATTTTTACAGCTACGAAGCCAAGTACACCGCCGGGAAGACCGAGTACATCCTCCCCCCCGAGGTGGATAAGGAGCTTTTGAATAACGTGGAGGCAAACGGGCTTAAAGCCCATAAGGCATTGGGCTGCCGGGGCGCAACGAGGGTCGATTTGATCCTTGATAAAGACGGGAATTCGTATGTATTGGAGGTAAATACCATACCCGGCATGACGGAGACAAGCCTTCTGCCCAAGATCGCGGCCCTCGCGGGGCTCGGTTTCCCTGCCCTCGTGGAAGAGATATTGAAGGAGGCCCTTAAAGGGTAAATGAAAAAGGACTTGAAGAGGAAAAGAGCCCTGAACAGGAAGATGCCCGGAAAGGGGAAATTATATTTAAGGCTCGCCGTCCTTTTCTTTATTGTCCTCCTTGCCGCCGGTGCTTATGCCTATGCGCGGTTCGCGAGGGAGGTGCTCCCCATCAGCCGCATAGAGGTTTACGGAGAGAAGAACATGGCCGGAGAGGAAGTCCTTGCCCTCCTCGCGGTGGAAAAAGGCGAAAACCTTTTCAGGCATTCATCGGGAGAGGTTGCCCAGAGGCTCCTCTCATCCCCCTGGGTAAAAAATGCCTCCGTCAGAAAAGAACTAATGAATATGAAGCTCCTCGTGCGAGTGGAGGAGCGGCAGCCCTTCGTCATCATAAGGAAGGAAGGGAAAGAGTTCATCTCGGACATGGAGGGCAGGCTCCTTGAGGAGCTGCGGGGGGATGTCCCTCCGTTCCTGCCCGTGCTCGAGGCCGACTGGAGAGGCCACCCCGACACCTTTAAGGAGGCCGTGGTCTTCGCAAGGCTTTTAAAAGAGCGTGGCTATTTTGAAAAGCCCGTGACTATAACCGCCGAGGGCGGGCCCGAAACCCTTTCCATGGACCTTGACGGGATAACCGTGCGGGTGGGTTACGGGGATTACGAGCAAAAGCTCGAAAAATTGAAGGAGCTTGAGGCCGAGATAGAACGCCGGGGGATACCCGCCGAATCCATCGACCTGAGGTTCGCAAACAGGGTGGTGGTAAGCCCCCTTGAGGAGGTCGCCGAATGAGGGGCCGCTACATAGTGGGCGTGGACGTGGGGACAACAAAGATCTGCGCCGCCGTTGCCCGCATACATAAAAACACGATGGAAGTCATCGCCTCCGGCACGGTCCCCTCTTCCGGGATGAGAAAGGGCGTGGTCGTGGACATAGAGGAGACCGCCAATTCCATAAAGATGGCAGTGAAAGAGGCGGAGTCGCTTTCCGGGGTGGAGATAAGGGCCGCTTACATAGGGATAGCCGGAAGCCATATGAAATGCATGGAAAGCTACGGTGTTACCGGGATAAAGGCCGGAGAGGTCACGGAAAAAGACGTCGAGCGGGTGATCGATACCGCAGGGGCTGTGTATGTCCCGTTGGACAGGGAAATAATCCATGTCCTTCCCGCAGAGTTTTTGCTTGACGGACAGGACGGGATTACAAGGCCCCTGGGGATGAGCGGCATGAGGCTCGAGGCCAAAGTACAGGTCATAACGGCCTCCCAGCCCCTGCTCGAAAACTTGGAGCGGGCGCTTGGGCGCTCGGGCTTAAAGGTGGTGCGCATGGTCTTTCAGCCGGTTGCCTCCGCGATGGCGGTCCTGAAGGAGGAGGAACTCCAGGACGGGGCCCTCCTCATTGATTTTGGCGGGGGCACGACGGACATAGCCCTGTACAAAGGGGGCACCCTGAGGTTCGCGTCCGTGGTCCCAATTGGAGGACTCCATTTCACAAATGATGTCTCTGTGGGGCTAAAACTCCCTCAGAAAGAGGCCGAGAGGCTGAAGAGGCGCTACGGCGCGGGCCCTGCGCCAGGGGGGCATGTGAATAACACGGAGGAATCGGTTCCCGCCCTCGACATGAGCGGAAAGCCGGTGAGCGTTGATCTCAAGGAGCTCTCCAAAATCCTCCGGGCCAGAGGTGAGGAACTCTTTGAGCTTGTGAGGCAGGAGACGGCGAGGGCCGTTGTCGCGCATCCCCCCCTCTGCGCGGTCCTTACCGGCGGCGGGAGCCTGCTTAAAAACTGCGCGGAAATCGCCGAAAAGTGGCTTGCCCTGCCTGTCCGGCAGGGGGTGCCGGAGCGCGTAAAAAGCCCGGTGAAAGATATGATGGGAGAGCCCCGTTACGCCACGGCGGTGGGCCTCCTTTATTACGGCCTCATGGAAGAAGGGGGCCGGAGGAACGGTAGTTTTTTTGGTTTCCTGCCGGGGCTCATCGGTTCGATAAAAGAAAAAATAATGTCCCGGGACGGGGCGCGGAAAATATTTGCGCAAGAATAAAAACTCTTAAGGAGGGTTGCGGATGTTCGAGCTCGAAGAGGTAAAAGGGGAGATAGCAAAGATCAAGGTAGTGGGCGTGGGCGGCGCGGGAGGCAACATGGTCAACAACATGATCGCCTCCAATCTGAAGCACGTGGAATTTGTCGCCATGAACACCGATGCCCAGGCCTTGAGCATCTCGCTCGCCCACAGGAGGGTCCAGCTCGGCGATTCCGTCACGAGGGGGTTGGGCGCGGGCTCCAAGCCCGAACTGGGCAGGCGCTCCGCCGAGGAGAGCAGAGAGGACATAGCGGACGCCCTGGCCGGGGTGGACATGATATTCGTCTGCGCGGGCATGGGGGGCGGAACGGGCACCGGGGCCTCGCCCGTTGTGGCCCAGGCCGCCAAAGAGTTGGGGGCCCTCACGGTCGGCATCGTGACAAAACCCTTCTTCTACGAGGGCACCAAAAGGAGGCATAACGCCGAGAGCGGGATAAAAGAGCTCGAAAAATACATCGACACCCTCATCATAATCCCCAACGACAGGATCAGCTATGCCGTGGAGAAGAGCACATCTCTTATCGAATCCTTCGCGCGGGCAAACGATGTTCTCCGCCAGGCGGTGCAGGGGATATCTGACCTCATAGTGGTCCCCGGCCTCATAAACCTGGACTTCGCCGACGTGCGCACTATAATGGAAGAGGCGGGGTCTGCGGTGATGGGGATGGGCGTGGCGCCCGAGGCGAAGGAGGCCACAAAGGCCGCCATAAGCAACCCCCTTCTGGAAAATTCCTCCGTGGAGGGCGCGCGCGGGATACTCGTGAACATCACAGGAGGGCTCGGCCTCTCCTTGAAAGACGTGGAAGAGGCCGCAGGGCTCGTATATGATTCCGCCCATGCCGAGGCCAACATTATCTTCGGCGCCGTGATCGACCCGGACCTGAAAAACGAATGCCGCGTGACCGTGATAGCCACGGGCTTTGCGCCAAAGAAACCAAAACTGGAAATACCCGTAAAAAAATGGGCTCCCCCAAAGGAGGAGATCACGCTCAGGGGCTCTTCGAGGATACTTGCAAAGTCCCTTAAGCCCGAAGCGGGTTCGGCTGCCTTCGAGGAGACCTTCGATATACCGACCTTTCTGAGGAAGGAGCCCACGAGGCAGCTTTAGAGGTTTGTCGTACCCACAGGTTTGTCGTACCCACCCAACGGGGCCTCCCTTCCCCCAGGGAGGCCCCACCCCCCTTTATTGAAACCGATGAATTGAACCGATGAATTGAAAACCGATTGACAATTCTCCCTTTATATGACATAGTTAAATCAGGTAAAGTTTCGTTGGAATTTCAAATCGTGAAAGAGGCTGGCTGCCCTTCTGGCAAAGGTGAATAAGCTCCGCTACCCGGACCTATCGTGAAATGAACCCTTATCCCGTGACCTGAGCTATCGACCCTTTCGGAAAGAGCGTGCTGTTTTCAATTTGGCAACAAACCTAAAAAGAGGAGAGACATGAGCAAGAGAATCTATGTGGGGAACCTCCCCTACTCGGCAGAGGCCGAGGACCTTACCAGTCATTTCGAAAAAGTCGGGCCGGTCCTGTCCGCTCGGGTGGTCAAGGACGCCGCTACCGGCAGGTCGCGCGGTTTCGGGTTCGTCGAGATGAACGACGAGGACGCCGACCGCGCCATCGAGGAGCTTAACGGCTCCAGCCTGATGAACCGCGCCATAGTCGTGAGCGAGGCGAAGGAGCGCGAGGCGGGCGCCAGGCCGCAGAGGGCGGGGGGCAGAGGCCCCGGCAGAGGTCCCGGCGGCGGAAGGGGCGGCTTCGGCGAAAGGGGCAGGGGCGGCAGGCCCGGTCCCAGCTGGGGCAGATAAAGAGAAAGAATTCGGATTTCGAGAATCCGAATTAGCCGGGGGGCAGATCTATTAAGCCAAAATATTTCTGCCCCTCCTATAATTGGGAGAGGATTTATTTTCCCTGTCCAAATCCCATTTAGAGGGATTATGAATTATATAGTCTCGAATTGCCGCTAATTCCCTCTCATTTCTGATTACGCGTTCATAATAATTACGCTGCGGGGCAGGTCTTGCGCCTGCCCTTTAAAACAGCGAATAATTCTAAACAGGTTATAATACATTCATGCAGTCCCCGGGAGAAAAGACCGCATGGGAGATGGCGCGGGCCATGGAGCCCGCGCATCTCATGAAATGCGCAGGGGTGCCTTTTGAAAACGGCTCTTATGTGGTCCAGAGCTTCGGCGCGGACGTACATGTAAATCCGCATCGAGAGACCATCTCAAGCCCGGACCCCCAAATAGACGCCCTCATTAAAAAAACGGGCTATTTCTATAACCACCTTGCCCTCTGGTGGCTCGTAAACGCGAGGGGGATCTCGGCGACGGGGAGGCTTATAAGGCCCACGGACCTCCCCGGGGGCGAGATGTTTTTCAGGGGCACCCACGTACTTCCCCTCGAAAAATTGGCAGAGCGCTATGCCGCAGATAAAGAGGGTTTTTTGAAAAAAGCGCAGGCATTGGGCGCCGTTCCCGGCGCGTTCGGAGACGCCTCTGCCCTCTTTTATCCCATAAACGGCCTTCCAGCGCAGCTCATCCTGTGGCTTCGTGACGAGGAATTCCCCGCGCGGGCGGACCTCCTCCTCGACTCCGCCTGGGAGCTTGCCGTGCCGTTGGATATAATCTGGTGCGCCGCCATGCTGACCGTCCTGGCCATGCTTTAAAAACCCCTTTAAAAGTGCAAAGCAAAAAGCTCCTCAAAAAAGCGGACGCACTCCTTAAAAAAGAAAAAGGGACGGTTTACAAAGAGCCCGGCGGAAAAATAAATATCTGCCTCGCCTACCCTAATACTTATCACGTGGGGATGAGCAATTTGGGTTTTCAGGGCGTCTACTCGATGCTGAACGGGATGCCCGACGTCCTCTGCGAAAGGGTCTTTCTGTCTGACCCCGAAGATTTTGAAGAGTACCGGAGGACCGGCACCGAACTTTTCAGCCTCGAATCCAAAAGGCATATAAAAGATTTCGACATGCTCGCCTTTTCGGTCTCCTTTGAGAACGATTACCCCAATATAATGCAAATGCTCCGGCTTGCCCGAATTCCCTTTCTCTCCAGGGAAAGGACGCACGGCGAACCCCTTCTCCTATACGGCGGGATTACGGCCTTCTCGAACCCGGAGCCCCTCGCCGACTTTTTCGATGTTGTCTTTATCGGGGAGGCCGAGCCGCTTATCCCTCTTTTTTTAGAGGCCGCAAGGAGATCTTCCACCAAAAGCGAACTTCTAAAGGACCTTCTGAAAGTGGAAGGCATTTATATTCCTTCCCTTTACAAGGTGGATTATTTTCCTTCCGGACCGATTGAGAGGCGGACTGTACTGAACGGCGCGCCGGAGCGGATTAAAAAAGTATTTGCCCCCTCTTATAGGGATTTTAAGATGCGCCACGGGATACTTACTCCCAATACGGAGTTCGCCGATATGCGCCTTATCGAGCTCATGCGCGGCTGCCCCTGGAGCTGTGCCTTCTGCCTTACGGGGCAGGTCTATAACCCGCCGAGAAGAAAGCCAAAGGAAGCGGTGCTTGTGGAGATACGGGAGGCCCGGTCCGGGGGCGCGCGCGTCGGGCTCATCGGCCCCTCGATCTCGGACTATCCGGGGATAACCGAACTTCTAACGGAAAAGGACGTGGAGTTCTCCATTACATCTTTAAGGAGCGGGAAGAAAAGCATAGAGATGCTCCCCGCCCTCAAAAGGCACAAGAGCCTCTCCATAGCGGCGGAGGCCGGGACGGAAAGATTGCGGAAAGTGATAGAGAAACGCATCTCGGAGGAGGACATCCGCGAGACCTCACGCGCAATTTTGGAGAACGGAATAAACCTTCGCCTCTATTTCATGGTTGGGCTCCCGACTGAGACCGATGAGGACATAGAAGGACTGATAAATCTCGTAAGGAAAATAAGGAAGACCTCTTCAAGGGGGAAGATCACATTGACCGTAAGCACCTTCGTGCCAAAACCCTTCACCCCGTTCGAGCGGCATCCGATGGAGCGCCCGAATGTGGTGAAGGAGCGGCTTAAGAGGATAAAGAAATCCCTTCAGGGCGAAAAGGGGGTCTCGGTCTTTCACGATGTCCCCAAGTACGCCTATATGCAGGGCGTGTTCGCAATGGGCGACCGCCGTCTCTCAAAGGCATTGGCGCGAATGGCTGAGGGATTGGATTACAAAACCGCATTAAAAGAAAGCGGCTTAAGCGAGGAGTTTTACATTTTTAGAGAGAAGGGGCAGGATGAAATCCTTCCTTGGGATTTTATAGATGCGGGATGAATAAGCAAAATCTTGTGCAGTTAAGATTTCTTTTTTTCTTTCTTCTCTACGAGAAACTTAGATAAATGAGCTTTTATGGGAGCATAAAATTTTTCTTGCGCATAAGAAACGTCTTCAGGCTTGAACTTTACCATGTCATATCTGGCATTCCTGCTGTAATCATAAAGAGCTTGATAATCAGGGGCAATCGGTTTAAGCTCTTTAGTCATACTCATCATTTTAAAGCGCTCTTTATGGCCTTCGTATTTAACATTGTAAGCCTTGAGAAGAAATGCATCTAAAAGGTGTAGAGCCCCGTAGAATAGACCAACTAACGCCCAGTCTGGAAATTCATATTTAATGTATTCGGAAAATTTTTGGTTATGTTCGGCTTGATTTAAGTGTTGGCTTACCACGCCTCGGAAATAAATCCAGTAGGTGGTTCGGCTTTAGGATTGAATATTACCGAAAAATCAAACATCAAATGAGGAAATAATCGAGTGATCTCCATTTGAGCATTGTAGATTGGCTTTAGGACCTCTTTTTTGTAATCATCAACGAAGATTATCAAACTAAACAGCTGACCCTTTGGGGAATAGGCCAACTGTTTAACATGCGATAAACCAGATATTTTTTCACGTATACAGGCCAATGCTTTCAATATCTCACTCATGAAGTCCTGAGTTATAACAAATGGTTCTATGCCGGATGGCCCAGTTACACCAAATAGCCGCCCTTCCTTTTGCCTAATTTTATTTGGAGTACAAAGAGGTGCAGGTTTCATTTCACAATATGCCTCCTAAACACGCTTAAACTCTATACAAAAATGGACATTACTGTCAATAGAATCGGACACAAACCATTTTATAGATCTATTATAACAGTTTTGAAAATATTCAAAATCAGAATTATTTCTTTCTTTTAAATCCCCTCTTCCACAAACAACCCCGTACTCAAATATCTCTCGCCCCTATCCGGAAAAACCGTAACCACCTTTTTCCCAGGACCCAATCTCCTGGCAACAAGAATCGCGGCCCAGAGGGCCGCGCCGGAGGAGATGCCGCAGAGGAGCCCTTCCTCTCTTGAAAGAAAGCGCGCCATCCCGGCCGCGTCCTCGTCCTTTACGGGGATGACCTCGTCATAGATTTTCGTGTTGAGCACGCCTGGGTAGAAGCCCGCCCCTATGCCCGCAATCCTGTGCCTGCCCGGCTGGCCGCCCGAAAGAACGGGCGAATACGCGGGTTCCACCGCAAATATTTTCACATCCGGCCTTTTCGCCTTGAATACCTCGCCCACCCCCGTGATTGTGCCCCCTGTGCCCACGCCTGCCACAAAGGCATCGGGTACGCCGCCCAGGGCCTCGATTATCTCGGGGGCCGTAGTGCGCCTGTGTATCTCCGGGTTTGCGGGGTTCTCAAACTGCATCGGGTAATAAAAACCGGGGTTTTCACGGGCAAGGACCTCCGCCCTCTCCAGTGCGCCCATCATCCCCCGTGCCCCGGGCGTAAGGACCAGCTCGGCACCAAAGGCCTGAAGGAGTTGCCTGCGCTCGAGGGACATCGTCTCGGGCATGGCAAGCAGGACTTTATACCCCTTCACGGCGCCCACCATCGCAAGCCCGATCCCTGTGTTGCCGCTTGTGGGCTCCATGATGGTATCACCCGGCCTGATCCTGCCCTCGCGTTCGGCGGCCCCTATCATCCCGAGGGCAACCCTGTCTTTTACGGAACCCCCGGGGTTAAAGCCTTCGAGCTTTGCCCATATCCCGGCGGCCCCTTCCGGAAGCGCCTTCAGTTTAAGAAGAGGCGTCTTGCCGATAAGAAAGAGGACTCCCTCTCCTCGCATTTAAAAATTATATCATTTAATTCCTGAGGAGATCGGAGAGGACCTCCGGCACCACGCATAAAGGGGGCTCGCCCAAGATCCTTTTTATTTGCCTCTCGGTCAGCCCGAAGCGCAATGAAAGGTCCCGCACTTTCGAGCCCTGCCCATATTCCCTCCGGATTTCCTCGTCCCGGAGGATGCGCTTAAGGCTGTCCAGGGCGTGGATATAGAGATATGTCCCCCTGAATGCCACCGCGATCTTTACGGCCGCCTCGATCCCGGCCACCTCGGCTATCTTTTTTAAGTCCCCCGGCAACTCCTGAAAAATGGTATCCATGATTCCCGTCCCTCTCTTTTTGAAATTAATAATTTAAAAAGGTTGCAAAATGTGATAATATCCTATAAACTAACGCATATTGAATATCACAAAATGAAATGAAAAGTCAAGAGATAAATTTAAGCTGGCTCTCGGTGACCGAGATCATACGTCAGATAAAAGAGATGAAAGGGCTCTCAACCGACTCCGAAGTGGCCCGGACCCTCGGCTTGAAGCCCCAGACACTCGCCACGGCCAAGATGCGAGGCTCCATCCCATATGAAGCCCTCATGTCATTTTGTGATAAGGAGCGCTGCTCCCTCGACCTCCTCCTCCGGGGCATGGAGCTCAGGGCCGAAGAGCCCCTGAGGATAAAGGAACCGGGGCCGGAGGCGGAGGCGTATATAATGATACCCCTCCTCGAAGCCGAGGCCGCCGCGGGCATCTCTGGGGCCATTCCCGACGACTCGGTAAAAGACCGTTATCCCTTTAAACGGAGCTGGATAAGAAAAATAGCCAGGGGGCCCGGCAAGGACCGCGTGGGCAAGATAGTCCTCATAAGGGCCCGGGGGCAGTCCATGCAGCCCACCATAAACGACGGCGAACTTGTGCTTGTGAACCTGAGGGACCGCTACGAAATAAAAAACGACGCCATTTACGTCATGCGCGCCCCGGACGGCGGGATACTCATAAAAAGGCTTATCACAATCCCCGACGGGTTCATATGCCTCTCCGACAACAAGACATTCAAGCCCTTCGAGGTTAAATTAAAGCCCTCGGAATCTATAGACAACTATGTCCTCGGGCGCGTCTGCTGGCTCGGCAGGGAGCTTATTTAATATTTCATAAGGGGCTCTGCCCCTTAAAACCCCGCAAGGGGGCCACCCCCCTTGACCCTTGTTTTTAACAATGGGGGCCGGGGGAACTGGTTCCCCCGCGGGGGCTGGGGGCAGAGCCCCCATTTATGAAGTTACTTAACAGGCCCTGTCCAGATATAATCGTTCTCTTTCTTCTGGCCGTGGCAGTCGATACAGCCCTTCAATTTTCCGGATTCGAGGACCTTCCCATCGGGGGCGTATTTGGCCCAGAAATAGTCCCCGCCCTGGGGATTATATCCGTCTATTTTGTACATAACCGTCGTTGCCATGAGTTTTTTATCGCCCGAATAATTCTCTTTAACGATGATCCCGGCATCCGGAATCCCCTTTTTATCCCTTATCCCCCGATAGGCAAGCTCGTTCACATAGGTCGTAAGGAGGGCTCCATGGGGCTCCCTTCCCGGATAGAGTTTTCCTTTCCCGGGCCAGAGCTTCCAGTCCTGATAGGGGCTGGTTTTATTAATATAATCCAATAACTTGGCCGCATCAGGCCCTGGCGGAGGTATTACACCCGTCTCGGCAGGGATCGTCTCATGTATCGCCCAGGCCGTGAGCGCGGTCAGTAAAAAAACAACGGTAAGGACCAGAAAAAGCGTTCTGTACATCTCTCTTCCTCCCTTTTTTAAAAGAAGTTTCTTCCCTTAGTCAAATTCTAACCCCGATTCATTCGATGTCAACACTCTTGAAGTATTTACCTCGAAAGCTGTAATATTCATTAGTTTCCAAGTAAAAAATTTTCAGGGAGTGGAGCTATGAAAAGGCTTGTTTTCATATCCTGCGTGGTGCTTGCCTGCGCTGCAATCGTAATGGCCGAAACCGGCGTGAAAAAGAAGAGGCCTCTCCCAAGTGAATTCGGGAGTGTGGTCATGGACAACTACTCGGGGCAAACGAGGATGGCCCCGGTCGTATTCGACCACTGGCTGCACCGGTCGAGGTTCACCTGCAGGCTCTGCCATGTGGATATCGGCTTTGCGATGAAGGCCAACGGCACGGGCATCCGGGCCTCGGACAATGAAAAAGCCTTTTACTGCGGTTCGTGCCATAACGGGAAATTCCGGTACGATAACGAAGCGGTGTTTGCCGCCTGCCTTACAAAGCCTTCCTTTGAGCTTACGAACGAGGACAGAAGGAACTGCGACAGGTGCCATTCCAAGGGAAAGATCGTAAGCAGGAAGAACGAGTTCCAGAATGTCGTTGCGGGCCTCCCCAGGGAGAGGTTCGGAAACGGCGTTGACTGGGAAAGGGCCGAAAAGGAAAAACTCATAGTCCCGATAGACTATATCGAGGGCATCTCCATAAAAAGGAAGACGCTCGAAGTGAGGAAGGACTTCAGCATAAGCCCCTCCATAAAGGGGATGCCGGAGATCATCTTCTCCCACGAGAAGCATACGGTGTGGAACGGGTGCGAGGTCTGCCACCCGGAGATTTTCATGGTTAAAAAGGGCAAGGTGACCTATTCGATGGTCGAGATCTTCGAGGGGCAGTACTGCGGGGTCTGCCACGGGCTGGTGGCATTCCCCATGATAGACTGCCAGAGGTGCCATACCCAACCGGTGAGATAAATGAAGAAAAATCTGCTCGTTCCCGCTATCTGCGCTCTCCTCTTTGTTGCGGCAATGCCTTTGGTCCCCTTTGCCAATTGGGGCATGTCCGTTGCCCAGGCCGCCCCGGCGGAGGCCTGGCGCGCGGAATTCGACGATATCTGCGCGAAGACCGACGGTGCCGAGTCCTTGAGCAAGGAGGAGCTTAAGGGCCTTATAGAAAGGTGCGAGAAACTGAGGCCCGAAATAGAGAAATTGGACGAGAGCGCCAGGAAGCTCTATCTGAAGCGCCTCCAGATGTGCCGCGACCTCTTCGCCTATGTGCTGGAAACCAAGGAGGAGGAAGCAAAGCCGTAAGGATTTTTTCAATTAAAGGTAAAGAATTTAGGGCCCGTTCCCCGAAGGGGCCCTTTTGATTTGCTTCACTCAAATCCTTCTCGAACGGAGAGGGCGAGGCATCCAGCCTATTAATATTAGAAGGGAAGCTGGGGGTGGCGGGTCTCAAAATGAGCTGAAATGGTTCGTAAGGACTTTAAAGATCATTATGATTCGCGGGCTCTCACCCGCTCATGACTTGCTCACCGTCACCTCACTTTTCGCCCCATCCACCCCCATCTTCCTTTCCGGTCCCTTTAGTATCTCCTTAAAAGAACGGCTAAGAAAAAAAGGAACTCTGAAAGGCCAAGAACAATTTGCATTTTGGGCCCCGCCACCCCCGGCTTCCCTCTTTTGACTGAGTGAAAAAAGAAAAAAATGGCGGATGCCCCTTTTCCGTTGCGAGAAAAGTCTCATTTTGATACCCTCTTTATATGGATTACACCATCAAGATCGGTGGGGAGGCGGGGCAGGGCCTTCAGACCATCGGCGGCATGCTCGGAAAACTCTTCTCGCGCTCCGGCTTCCACGTATTCACCCACCAGGACTACATGAGCCGCATACGCGGCGGCCATAATTTTTATCAGGTGCGCATCGCGGATTTCCCGATAACCTCTTCCAGGAGTGCCTTGAATATCCTTATAGCCCTCAACCGGAACACGATAGAGCTTCACAAGGGAGAACTCGGCAAGGACGGCGTCATTATCTACGATGCCGAGACGATAAAGCAGAAGTACGAGGAGGGCAACTTTCTGGACGTGCCCTTCAGAAAGATATCCCTCGAAAAGAGTCACACTCTGGTCATGGAAAACACGGTCGCCGTGGGCGCGGTATTGGGGATGCTCGGGATGAAAACCGGGCTTGCCGAGAAACTCCTCGCCGAGACCTTCCAAAAAAAAGGCCAGGAGGTGATAGAGCAGAACATAGCCGCCCTCAAGGCGGGCTATGAGCACGCACAAAAAGAGTGCCTCAATTGCGGCTTCAAGGTGCCCGAGCCCGCGCCTGTGCCCGAAAAGCTCATGCTCATTGACGGCGTAAGCGCCTTGGCCCTTGGCGCGCTTCTTAGCGGCCTGAAATTCTATTCGGCCTATCCGATGACGCCCTCCACGGGCATACTCCTTTATCTTGCCGGGAAGGCGGCAAGGCACGGCCTCGTGGTGGAGCAGGCCGAAGACGAAATAGCGGCCATAAATATGGCCATTGGGGCCTCATTCGCGGGCGTGAGGGCGGCGACCGGCACATCGGGGGGCGGATACGCCCTTATGGTGGAGGGGCTCTCGCTTGCCGGGATGACGGAGACGCCGATAGTTATATTTTTCGGCCAGAGGCCGGGCCCGGCCACCGGGTTCCCGACCCGGACCGAGCAGGGCGACCTCCTGAACGCGTGCTTTTCCTCCCACGGCGAGTTCCCCCGGATAGTCTTTGCCCCGGGCACCCCCGAAGAGGCCGTTTATTTAACCAATAAGGCATTCGACCTAACGGAAAAATACCAGGTGCCGGCCTTTGTTTTATTCGACACATATCTGGGCGACTCGGAGTGGACGCTCCCCGGCATAGACGCCGCAAAGCTCAAATACATCGATTACAGGCTCAAGGGAGAGGCCCTTCAAAACACCACGGGATACAAGCGCCACGCCTATACGGAAACCGGAGTTACGCCGCTTGCGGTCCCCGGCCTCTCTAAAAATCTCGTCGTCACCGACAGCGACGAGCACGACGAGGAGGGCCATATCGTGGAGGACGCGGAGACGAGGGTCAAAATGGTCGAGAAGCGCCTCCTTAAAAAGCTCCCGCAAATAGCCGCTGAGATAGAGCCCCCTAAACTATACGGGAATCATGCGGCCGAGATCGTGCTCGCGGGCTGGGGCTCGACATTTGGAGTAATGAAGGCGTGTGTGGATAATTTAAAAGACAGGTATAACATAACAATGATGCATTTTAGCGAGTTAACCCCCTTCCCCTTGAGGGAAAAATTCGATTATGTAAAGGTGCTTGAAAATGCGAAGATAGCCATCTGCGTGGAAAACAACGCCACGCGCCAGTTCGCGCGGCTTCTCAAGATGGAGACGGGTTTCAACTTTACCGGGCACATAAATAAATTCGACGGGAGGCCCTTCCTCCTCGATCCGTTTATAAAAGAAGTCGAAGAAAGAGTCTCGGCCCTGGTGGCGCTTTCGGAGGGGGTCTGATGGCAGAGATGAAGGACTACGAAGGCCAGAGCCCCGCATGGTGCCCCGGGTGCGGAAACTTTCCGCTCTTAAAGACATTCAAGCAGGTTTTTTTGGAGCTTGGCATTGAACCTCATGAGTTCATGGTGGTTTCCGGCATCGGGCAGGCCGGAAAGCTCCCGCACTACACCAAATGCAATACCTTTAACGGCCTCCACGGAAGGACCCTTCCCGTGGCCACGGCGATAAGGCTCGCCAACCACAAGCTCCCCGTGATCGCGGTGGCCGGGGACGGGGACTGCTACGGGGAGGGCGGCAACCATTTGGTCCACGCGATAAGGCGCAACGTGAACGTAAAGCTTTTCGTGCACGACAACCAGGTATATGCCCTTACAAAAGGGCAGGCCTCTCCTACGACCGGGCAGGGGGTGGTCACCAAGTCCCAGCCCTTCGGGGTTTTCCCCGAGCCATTAAACCCCATAGCGCTCGCGATTTCCCTGCACTGCACCTTTGTTGCAAGGGGGTTCGTGGGGGATGCGGATTTCCTCAAGGACCTGATGAAAGAGGCCCTCCAGTACAAGGGCTTTGCCCTCCTCGATATCCTTCAGCCGTGCGTGACGTACAACAAGGTGAACACTTATAAATGGTACAAGGAGCGCGTGTACAGGGTTGGGCCGGAGCACGACCCCACGGACAGGATTGCGGCCTTCAAGCTCGCCCTCGAGTTCGGGGACAAAATCCCCACAGGGGTGATCTATAAATGCGAGCGCCCTATATACGAGGAAAAATTTCCTCCCATAGCGGAAAAGCCCCTTGTGGAGCAGGAATTCAAGTTCGAAGAGGCACTGAAAGAGCTTCAGGCATTCTATTAAGCAGCGAGGCCGGGGCGAGCGGGACATCCGCCCTCCCTCCAACTTCACTCAAGTCGCTCTCGAACGGAAGAAGGCGAGGCATCCGCTCAGCCGCGGGGTGCATAACCGCGGCAAGTTACTTTTATTTATTTTTGAGGCTTTTCATTCCATGTCGCTAAAGGCAACCGGCTCTTATTGAAATCTTTTTACGCCGCTTTCCTCATGCTCCCGCTCTGTGCGGATGCCTCGCCCTCTTCCCGAATTCCGTTTTCTTTGTCATTCCGGCTTGTCCGGAATCTTTCTTTTCTTTCGTAATTGTCCGGAAGGACTCCCGACAAGCGGGAGTGACAAATTAAAAAAAAGGAATTTAGATAAGGGCCGGGGCGGGCGGGGGCGGTGAGAGAAATTCATTATCGATACCTTATCATCTTCTGCGAACCTGAGCTATTCATTCGCACTGAAAGGAAAAAGGGCATAAACAGGATATCCGATATTTATCGAGTTAATGAATTTTCTCGAACGCCTCCGCTCGCCCCCGGCCCTCTTTTTCTATTCAAATTCCGCTTTAGCCTTAATCCTTTTCCTCCTCAATATCTCCAACCCGCTCACACAGAAAGCAAGGTATATAAGCCCTGCCGCATAGGCGAGCAGAAGCTGGCCGGGGTAGTAAAGACGCAGATATAATTGGCCGAGGCCCAGGAGAAAAAGCAGAAACAGCGCCGCGAGCGCCGAGAGCACCCTCACCGGCCAGAACGCCCTCGCAAGTATTATTATGTAGGCCGCCATCCCGTAAAACACCACCCCCGTTATCGCGTGTCCCGCCGGAAGCCCCGCAAAGGCAAAGAAATACGGGTCCAAAACAAAGCCCCTTTCGATCTGGTCGGAGAGGGCGCCCAGGAAATTGGCCCCGATTACAGCCGCAAGGAACCCGATAAAGAGGACAAAGCGCCTCCTTAATATCAGGTAAGAGCCCAAAAGGACGCATCCGCCCGCGATCGCCTCCCGGCTCCCGAGGAGTAGAAAAAGCCCCATGAACCTGTCAACCGTGGGAGATTCGAAGTACAGGATCTGACTGAGAAGGGCCCCCTCCATCCGGAGGAACAAAGGGCTTTGAAGGAGCCATGCCCTTATCGCGGAAGATGCGATCACAAAAAGCACGCTCGCGCCAAACCCCGTTATGAAATGAAGCGCAAGGTATCTTTCGGGCAAAAGCCCTCTCAAGCCGGGATGCCGCTCAAGGAAGAGCCCTATGCCGCTCCAGAGAAGAAAGGCGTTATATCTATCCCTGGCCCACCTGTAAAAGGCCACTTGGTTTTTGGCAAGCTTTCTGTAAATATAGCTTAAGCCTACTAAAAGCAGAAGAAGAAAGAAAAAGAAAAGGCCCGCCCGGCCCGTCCACTTTTCCACCGCCCGCCAGGACTCTCCGAAGAAGTATCCCAAAAGCGTGAAAGAGGCGGCCCAGAGTATCCCCCCCGGCACGTTAAACCGGAGGAACCTCCCGTACGGCATCCTGCTCATCCCGGCCACAAACGGGGCAAGCGCGCGGAAGATGCCCACGAACTTCCCGAAAAACACGGTCTTTCCGCCGTGCGCCTCGAAGTAGGCGTCCACCTTCGCAATATGTTTCCTCTTAAAGAAAAAGAGCCGCTTGTGCCTTTCGAAGTATCCCCGCCCCAGCTTCCTTCCGAGGGCGTATCCCACGCTGTCCCCCATGACGGCCCCGGCCCAGATAAGAAGGATGCAGTTTGCCACCTCGAAATACCCGTGGGCCGAGAGAAAGCCAGCAAGCACCACGGTCGTCTCCCCCGGCACAAGGAGCCCCATGAAGGCCGAGCTCTCGAGGAATGCGGCGAGAAAGAAGACGAGGTAGCCCCAGTTCCCGAGCAGGCGCACCATAGAAAATAGATATTCGAGGATCCCCTGATATTCCATGGAGAAAGATATTTTAACTTAAAAACATTTATAATAAATCAAAGTCCCTTTAGGAGAGCGCTTTGGAACCAAAAAAGGGCAAATTCCTTTCCGCATCGAAGACGGATACCCTTTCGTACAATCCCTTTAAAAGGGTAAAAATCGACCAGGCGAAACTCCCGCGTTCCGGCAAGGTCCAGACAAGGACAAAAATACAAGAGGCCGGGAAGTCCGACGAGGAGGTCTTCAGCGAGGCCATGGCCGATGTCCGCGAGATAAGGGAGTTCCGGGAGATGCCGGTCAGTAAGATTCCGAAGAAAACACCTCCCCGGCCCAAAGAGGACGATGCCATCCTCGTCCTTAAGGAGATTGTCTCGGGGAAGGCAAAGATAAGGCTTTCCGATACGAGCGAATATATCGAGTGGGCAGGCCCGGGCATTGCCGGGGATATTTTGGAGAGGCTCCACGAGGGCCAATTCGCCGTGCAGGACTCGATAGACCTCCACGGGCTCACGCTTTCCGAGGCGGAAGAGGCGTTTTTTGCCTTTTTCAGCGAAGCACTTAGGAAAGGCCTTTTTTGCATAAAAGTTATCCACGGAAGGGGCCTGCGCTCCCCAAGGGGCCCCGTCCTCAAAGAGGCCGTCGCCAGATGGCTTTCCGGCCCTTTACGGAAGTCGGTGCGCGCTTTCACCAGTGCGAGGGATTGCGACGGGGGCCTCGGGGCGACTTATATCATCCTTAAGTACTCGCGTTCCCGGTAAAAGGGGATGGTGCATTCGCCCATCCTCCCACTTCATTCTCAAGTTTTTCTCACAAGGGCGGGGCATCCACACACCCGCGGGGTGCATAACCGCGGCAAGTTTCTCTGTTTGTTTTCTTCTTAGTCCGGCGCTTTTAAATTTCCTGATGCGCCGCTTTCCTCATGCTCCCGCTCTGTGCAGATGCCCCGCCCTCTTTCCGAATTCCGTTTTCTTTGTCATTCCGGCTTGTCCGGAATCTTTCTTTTCTTTCGTAATTGTCCGGAAGGACTCCCGACAAGCGGGAGTGACAAATTAAAAAAAAGGAATTTAGATAAGGTCCGGGGCGGGCGGGGGCGGGGAGAGAAATTCATTATCGATACCTTATCATCTTCTGCGAACCTGAGCTATTCATTCGCACTCAAAGAAAAAAAGAGCATAAACGGGAGATCCGACATCCCATCGAGTTAATGAATTTCTGGAAGCCGCCTGCGCCCGCCCCGCATCCACAAGTCTAATACCTCCTCTCCTCCGCCTTCACTTCCGGCACGGAGGGGAATATCCTGTTGAGGATGCAAAAGAGGAGGAACGGCAGGCCGCCCGTCGTAAGCGCCCCCAGGAGACCTTCTTTATATGTGTCGTAATTGTGCGGGATGATGGGTATCTTGTATTCCATGAACCCGTAGAACGTAAGCGAGAAGGACTGGCCCCCGATGACCACGTTGTACCTCATCATGAAGACCCCGAAGATTACAAGCACGAGCGCAAGGACGGCCCTCCTTATCGTGAGCCCCGGTATGAGGAGGAGCGCGAAAGGAATTATGTTCCCGATGAGGTACTGTTTAATGAAGATATTGGTAAAATCCCTCCCGTAGATGACCTGCCTTAATATCTCCCAGTTCTTGACCGCCGTATAGCCCCTGAAGACGAGGTCAAGCAGCTCAAGCGTCAGGGCGATTATCAGGAAGAGGACCAAATACCGCGTGGTCTTCCGTATGAGGTCTATCTCCGCCCCTTTCAGTTCTTCATAGGTTGCCCTGTCGGGGGCGAAACGCGAGCGCCTGGCCCTCTTTGCCATCATCTTTTTCCACTCCATGATGATTATGTAAGTGAGCATGCAGAGGGCCACGCCCGACACTATGGCGCTCATGATAAATATCACCGGCATAAGGGGAGTCATCCAGAGGGCGTTTGCCTTGACCGAGCCGAATATGAACCCCGCATATCCATGCAGGAAAGCGGCCACGGGTATGCCCACGCCGGCAAGGATTTTTATGGCCTTCTCATCCTGGCGCATGGCCGCAGGGCCGAGGTCATAGGCCCCGAGCGAGAGGAGTCTGTAGAGATTTCGCTTAAGGGAGCTTCCGAAGGTCTCTTCTCTTCTTGGGGCCTTGGCCTGCTCCACAAAATAAGGCCTGTATACGAACCAGATCTCCGAAGCCACGATAACGGAATAGGTGAAAAAGACGATGCCGAATGCCGAAATGGCCGACGTGAAGTGGGGCGTGAAGAAGACGTAAATCCCCCTCTGGGGCTGGAGCAGATGAAGTATGAGAGGGCTTGGCGCCGCTATAAGGAGGGCAAAAGAGAAGACGAGCGCAAACCTGGCCATGTCCTTAAGGTCCTTCTGCCCGAAGACATGATAGAGCGAGCTCAGCACGAAGGCCCCGGCCACAAGACCCGTGAGCAGCGGGTACATCACAATCTGGATGCTCCAGTAGATGTACTCGTTCGGATACGTGAAGAGGACCTTTTCGGTCCACTCGGCGGCATGTATCGCCTGTTCCATATTTACCTCACCACCTCGTCAAGCCCCAGATAATAGACCACGGGCACGGTGCCGTATTCGTCCTTTAGGATGGAGACCCTCTCGGAAAGGATTATCTTCGTCACGGGGTCGTTGGGGTCCTTCAAGTTCCCGATCCTCCTTGCGCCGAAGGGGCAGGCGTACTCGCAGGCGGGCTTAAGCCCCTTGTGTATCCTGTGATAGCAGAAGTTGCATTTCTCCGCCACGTTGTAGACTGGATGGAAGAACCTCACCCCGTAAGGGCAGCCCATTATGCAGTAGCCGCACCCGATGCACCATTTCCTGTCCACCATGGCTATCCCGTCCCATGTCTTGTACGTGGCCCCCACGGGGCAGACCTGCACGCACGGGGGCTTGTCGCACTGGTTGCAGAGCTTGGGGACGAAGAATGCCTTCTTGATCTCTTCGGGTTTCACGTCCCGGCCCATCGTGTTGGGGTTGGTGAAACCGTCCCGTGCGCCTGAGGGGGAATCCGCAAGGAGCGTGCCGTCCTTAAGGACCACATACCTTTCCACCCATGTGCGGGTCACGGGCGCGTCATAGGGGATCTCGTTTTCGAGCTTGCAGGCCCTCACGCACATCCCGCAGCCCACGCACTTATAGGTGTCCACAAGGAATATCCACCTCAAGTTTGCGGTCTGGGCGATGGCCTTTGCCTCGCCGGGGGCGAGCACCCTCAAGGCGCCGAAAAAGCCGGCCCCGGCCGCGGCCCCCACCGAAATCCTCAAAAAATCCCTTCTATTCAGACCCATATTTTGCCTTCCTGAAAACCTCTTTCGTTTTTCCCGGCCCGGTCACATTCGGGCTGTGCGGGTTGTGGCACATGTTGCAGTCCATACCGGGGTTATGCTCCTCCGGGTCCAAAAAGCCCGGTATCTCGGCCCTCAATGAGGTCGGATAGGGGAGCTTTACATGGCAGCGGAGGCACATCTCCCTTCCTCTCGGGGCCGGGAGTTTGGGCGGCTCCGAGGGATGCTCGAAGGCCGGCCCGTGGCAGTTCTCGCATAAAAGAATGGAGTGTTTCGCCGAGGCGAGGGAAGTGGTCTTATCGGGATGGCAGTTGGCGCAGTAATCGTTTCCCTGGTGCTTGACCTTGAATGCGTCCTTCCAGAAGTTTTCATCCGACTTCTTGTGCCACCCGTACATGTACCCTGTCTCCCAGGTGCCGAAATCAGGAGGCACGATAAAGAACCGGGCGGCAAGTATTCCCGCTACTACGGCGAGGACTACAAAAACGGGCCGCCAGACATGGCTCAACGTGTTCCTTTCCTCCCCACGAAGTTAAAGCTGTTCTTTTTAGTATATGTGTTGCTTGACCCTTTGTCTTTAGAACGCAAAATTTATCTTTCCTTGTATTTTGTTTTTTAAAACAAAATATAATTAAATCTTAACGCGGCGTTTTGTTCTGTCAAGGAAGTCCCCTTATGTAGCACATTACACACCTCTGTGTAATGTGTTGCGCATTTTTTCGCCTCTGTCGCCGGGCCCCGTGAAAAATATTATTTTATTTCGAAGGTTTTCGAGAATTAATTGATTCGGGGTATGCTTCTTGCTTTCTCCCCGTCAAATGCAGAAACCGGGACCGGGTTTGCCGAATATCTCGATTCGGGCCGCCTCTCCGGAATCCCATGTTTTTAAGCAGCACAAGCATGGAGGGCATTTTATGGCCTCACTTTTTCCACCATTGAAACTTTTCTTATATATCCATTATTTTTTGCTTTACAGACACAATTTTTGATTGTATAATTCCGATAAGTTTTATTGACAGCGCAAATATCATCTGATAGACTTTCGCGCAAGGAGGCCGATATAAGAAAGTTAGCGGGCATCCTCTTCGTCGGATTGGCCGTTCTATATTTAAATTCCTGCGGCGGCGGGGCCGGAGCGCCCGGCAGCACCGGGGCGGAAGAGACGAACGTTTTCTGGGAAGAGACCGTGATCACTCCCACGGATTCAGGCACGGAGACCGATGAGGTGGATGTCTCGGAAATAGAGTGCCCGTCTCCGGAAGTTTCCCCCAAATTAAGGGACCATCGCGCCGATGTGACATTCAGTGCCCACAGGATCAATCCGAGTAAAGAGATATTTAACCCCCAAAAGATAGAAAGCTATTCAATAGAATATATTCCCTTGACCCCCGGCTCGCCGGACCTTCCCGATTTTACTGAGGGAACCCTTTCACCTGCGGTTAGCATTACCGTCCTCGAAACAGGGGAGACAGAGGAGGGCGAGGCCACTGGCCTTACTCTTATGAGCGCTGGCATGAAACAGACCTATATTGAAACGGGCAAAGCCGATATCGACCGCCAATACAAGGCGGTTTACACCTTTAAAGGGAAGGACAGCGCAGAAAATCAATTCACCTTCGGGGGAGTAGGCCAGGCAGAAGTTGTTTTCACTATCGGCCGGTTCGGCAGGTGCGAGGAGGACTTGACTCCGCCCGACGAGCCCCCGCCTCCGCCCACGAATCCCACAATAGATGTGATATCAAACATTTCGCCAGGCGAGGTAAAACTTACCTGGGAAGCCCCCTTAACCCCCACGGGGGAACCGGTCACCGACCTCAAGGGGTACAAAATTTATAGGAATAGTATCCCTATCGTTGACGTTCTACTCGAGCCCACAACTTCGTTTACAGATTCCGACCTCACGGCTGACATATATAATTATCAGGTGTCCTCAGTAGATGACGCCGACCATGAATCCACTCGCGCGGATTTCGAACAAGTAATAATTGAAACTCCTTAAAAAGGGGACGTTATTTTAGTGTCCTGTCTCAGAAGTTCTTTGCATAAATCCTTTGTCATTCCCGCAAGCGAAGCGCGTCGGGAATCCTTCTTAAAAGAGAGATTCCGGACAAGCCGGAATGACAAACTTATTAAGATTATTTTCGGGACAGAACATTAGAACCTATCTCAAAATTGATTTTCTATTTTTTTGCGTCATTCCGGGCCTGACCCGGAATCCAGCGACTTTGCCGTTTATATATAAAAACAAAGACTTGGGAATTATCGATTTAAAAGCATTAACGTCGCTGGATGCCGGCTGGAGTTTACCCCGGCGCAGGCCGGGGCCGGGGCATGACTAATTTGAGATAGGTTCTTTTAATAGATATGATTTAAAATTTAAATTAAAAGGGCGAGTAGTTTGCTAAGAAAAGGAATTTTTTTAGTAGATATGCAACTTAGAGTTCATTAATACTCCCGGCATAGTCAACCAGTCCGCGCTTAAGCTGTCCTTTATCAATCGAATCCAGTTCGTTAAGCAGGTTTTCGGTCATAGCGCAATATAAACCGCAAGTCATTTTATTAAAACTTTTATCACTCAGTTCGTAATCAGCTTTGTTTCTTTTCACTCGTATGTCATTCATTTTTTCACCAACCTGCTTAACTTTTTCTATACCCGAGTTTTTAAGATAGCGTGTCATTCTTTCATGTTCTTCGGGTTTTATTGAAACAGGGATTCCTGAAGAAAGGAGGCATTCTCTCACATGGTGGTATAGGGCATAGTATGCTCTGCTTACCGAAGATCTCCTTGCTGCTTCAATTTCTGAATTATGGAGAGTATTGGCGAATATAAAGAAATCTTTTCCCCTCATTCAATGACTTCGTATGTAACTACAAAAAAGTTTTTTTCATGATCCGTGACAAGGGCATCAATAGACTTATAAAACTCTTTATCCATCTGAATCAATGAATCGATATCAGTTTTAATTTTTATGTCCAATAGAATCTTCGTGTAATTTTCAATTTCCGGGTCAGGGGCAAGGGATAAAAAAATTGAAGCACCCTTAAAAGTACAGCTGGCAATATTTATATAAGCTTGAAGTGGTTTCTCCAACCCATATTTTTTATAGAATTCTTCGAATTCTTCGTTTAAGGCCAGGTAATCATATCCGGTTTCCCCTTCCTTAATCCAATCAGTCTCAGTTGGACCGAAATATTCCTCTTCTGCTCCGCCCTTTAACGAGGAAATTTCCTGCGCAAGGAAACGCCCGGTCAAATAATTTTTAAATAATGCGGGTGTATTTGAAATTTCTCTGATTCTTAACATTTTGATTTCTTTTACGAACGTCTTTTCAATTCTTCCGGGGGGTTAACCGCAAGGATATTTGTTGACTTGACGTAATAAACAGGATTGCCTTCCTGATCGTATTCGCCATCTACTCTGACTACCTCCGTAACCACAACTTTTAATTTCAGCAGAGTACCATCAGACAATAAATATTGATTCCATTGTTCTTGAGATGAATTGACATCAATTACAGTTGCATCTACTGTTCTGTCACCCATTCTGATTTTTATTTTTCTCATAACACCCCCTTGCTCCTAATTTAATACCATTTTTCTTGATAAAATTCAAATACTTTAAATTTTTTTTGCCTCACCCCCACCATTCCAAGGCCCTTACGAGGGCGCGGAAGGCATCTTTCCTCTTTATCTCCTCGATGAAGAATTTCTTTGCGTCAAAGAGCGGATTATCGATACCTATGGTGTCCCCCGGCTTTAGGTCGAAGTGCTCCCAGAAGACCGGGAATTCCACGGAGAGGAGCGGGTTTTTCTCTTCGAGGAGCATGTGGGCCAGGACATGGTCCGCCACGGCCTGGGCCCGTATAAACTCAAAATTCAAATCGAGGGGATAAATTCCGTACTTTGTCTGCGACCCGGAATCGGAGGCCTTGGCCGTAAGGAGCCAGTCCGTCTCGCTCCCCATCTTCGAGTAATTCCTCTTGCAGTTGGCCGTGAGGTCGTTTGCGATATCCAGGATAGGGGTCTTGTTGAACTTGAATTTCGCATACTGCCCGGCGAGATCGCCCTTCCCGATCGTCTTCACGATTGCAGGGGCGGCATCCGGGATATAATCCAGATACCATTTCCCGGCAATATATTTCAAGGCGCTCCGGCACTCGAAGGCCAACTGTTTCACAAGCTCGGAAGGCTTTATTTTATCACGGACTGAAAAGCCCAATTTATACCCCCCCGTGATCGCGGAGGCATAGGAAGAACCTGTCATATTAAATGAGGCAGTATCAATCTCCGAAAGCGGGAAACCGAGCTTCTGGACGAGGAAATGCTTCATTATATAATCGGGCCTCTCGATAAGGCTCCCCGTTCCCCCGTAGTTCCCGTCCGGGTCCTTCATCCCGTCCGCCTCGGCGTGAAAACGCTCGACGAAATCAACGGAGACGATGCCGCCCGTTTTTGCCACGCCCGAGGCCGGGCTTGCGCTTGAGCTGTCGGTCTGCACCTCCATCCACACCTCGAATATTTCCATATGTGCAACAGAGGCGTCCGCAAAGTTAAGCGTGAACTGCAAGGAGGTCGGCACGGAGCCCCATTCGAACCGCTGAGTGACCTTCTGGCCGTCATAGTTCATCTGCGTCCCGCCAGCCCTGATGTAATCGTTCGAGTCAGGCCCGGCATTCAAATAGGACTCATGGGTCACAAATATGTAAACTGCCGTGGCGGGCGGCCCCGCATAGGCAGGCCATCCTACCGATATGCGCGCCTGGTCGTCATAGGAGACGCTCTCCCGGGATGCCCTGAGAGATGTAAGGTCCGAGCCGTCCCGGACGTTTGCGTCCGTCCCTGTCCATGTCACCTTGCCGTATGTGTCCGAGTGGCTTGAGCTTGTCGGATATCGGGTTTGAGAAGAAGGCGTGCTGTGGCTGTGCTCCCCCTGGTCCACCTCGATATTTTCGGCGGGCATGACGTTTATCTGGCTTGTGGCCCTGAGTTTTTGCTTTCCGTTTTCAAAAATGGAGGATACCCCGGAGGTGACCCGGAGGAGATAGCCTTCCATCTCGGCATATATCTTGTCCACGCCGTAAAGCTCATGGCCCGCAAGAAGGGAATCATATTGCGCCTTCGACTCCCATATCCGGGCCCCCGACCCGTGCGAGGTGGCCGTGGTGCCCGAGGCCCCCCTCGTGACCCCGGTCAGGGCATTGCCGCTTTTCCCCGTATATGAGATATTCTCCTTGTCGATCATGACGGCGCCCGAAGAGGGGAACCGGGAACCGTCCGAAAGTTCAATCCCGGTTGTCTGGGAGTTCGTGATCCCGTTTACGAGCGTCGTTCTCGCTCCCCAGTCCAGCCTCAGGGCCGGGACGAGCACGTCCGCTCCGTAAATCATCGGCTCCACCGCGCCCACGTCCTCATAGGCGTTGGGATAGGCAGTGGTATCTATGACGGCCTGTTTCCAATTCCTGTCTTTAGCGTAAATAGATGACGATACCCTGCATTTAAAGCCCATCAGGTCTATGTCCCCCGGCTCGTCGAGGACTCCCTTAAAGAGGGTCGCCGTGCTCTGGGCCGGAAGGTCGTCATCTCCAAGATACGTCTCTTTTATCACGCACTCGGCGCCCTCAAAGGGATAGGTGTCCCCGATCTCGATCAGGTAATTGTATGTCTTGTATTTGTCGTTTCTGAATGCGAGGTCTATATTCGCGTTCAGGCCTTCCGTGGAGAGGCGTCTGACCTCGTCCTCTATGCCGGAGAGGTCATTCAGATACGCCTCATAATTCTGGCCGCCTACAACGATATTCCTGTCGGAGAAGTAAAGCACGGGCCCGGAATTCTTGAGCGCGATCTCGACTAAGTAGACGGGCTTGGCGCGCGGACGGTCTCTCATTTGGCTGATGGTGGTCATATGCCTCCTTTTTTCCTCTCACCCCCTCACTCCAACCCTCTCCCGATGGGAGAGGGAGGAGCGAAGCGGAGGGTGAGGGAGATTTTACACGCTGTCCAGTGAGTCCACGATTATCACTTCCGCCCTGTCTCTTGCCGGCACTGTGAATTTCCCGCCGGCAGCCGGGGTGACTTCGAACTCGATGTAATACTTCCCGGGCGTGTCGGTATCTCCGGCCTGCCAGCGGTACTCGAATTTGCCGTTCGGGCCGTCTGTGATATTTATCCCGGCCGACTGCCTGTCTATCTTCAGCGTCCCGGCAGACCCCTTCATCGTGCAGACTATCGCGGCCCCGGCGATATTCACCGGGTTCCCGTCAGCGTCCTTGATCTCGGCGTAATAGTAGGGTTGGAGATCGTTTCTTTTCATAATAAGCGGATTAACGGACATTGAATATCCTCCTTTCTGTGTCCAGTTCGAAATGCCTCATATTCGTATCTATGCTAAAACCTCTCCGACTCCTGTCCAGCTCAAAAAGCCTCAGGTCTCCCCGAACGGGATAACTGATGAACACGGCAGGGGATGGAAGCGAGAGGGAAAGCTCGAGTGCGGCCGGATTTATCGCAACCGCAAAGGGCAGGTTCGCGAAGAACTCGACCCAGGGGCTTTCCAAATCCGTGTCCCCGTCAGCCGCATCGAGGTCGCCGGCCGCATCGTCCCGCACCTGGAGCGTGAGCGTATAGTCATCCGTGGATGCCTTTTTGGCCCCTATCTCTATTACAACCCTGTCGCCGTCCTCGAAATTGCAGCTTGCAATGCTCTTTGGGACGTACCGGGAAGCGGCAGATGTTGGGAACTCCGCGCCTCCGGAGGCCGCAACAAGGGTGCCCCTCACCGTCAGGCCGTCATTGGAGACGACCTTTACGCCGAGGTCCAGGATTGCGTTTGCCAGGGGGTTGCTCTCAAGAGACCTTATGGAGATCGCGACCGAGCCGGAGATGGTCCCCGGGCCGCTCAAGGGGTCGGACACATATTGGGCAAAAAGGATATCGGCGCCCAAAGCGGTTGCGCCGGACCAGGTTAGGTCCAGGCTGCCGGTCATGCTCTTTGCGATCACGCATCGACGGCGGGCCCACCCCGTAATGGTGTTGTCCCATTGGGCGCTTGTCGCGGGGTTCACGGCGGCGGCCCCGCTCGAGGGCAGATAAAAGCGAGTGGCCATTTTTGTCTTCCTTTATTTTTTTTCTATGGCGGTCCGGCTTTAGTTGAGGTTGACTATCCCGGCGGCGTTCCACTGTATGGTGAAATTGCCGCTGTTTGAGCTTTTGTCCGACCCGAAATCCATGTAGGCGATAAGCGGAGAGGTCCCGTCCACGCCGGTGTCCTTGTAGAGGACCGCGCCCCGCGCCGTTATGGCGGAGTTTGCCCACGTCACGTCGTCCGCGTCGAAGACCATCCTGTTGTTCGTGTTGTCCTGGGTGACGGCCTTATTGGCCGGCGCGGCCCCTCCTGCCGTGTACCCGGTCCCCGAGACCTCGTTCGTGACCGAGCTTTTAAATTCGTGCAGGTCCTGGTCGGGGGCGTATCCCGAGGTTACGAGCATCACCTTGACCGTGTCCGTGTCGAGGTCGATCGTGCCGTTTGCGATGTTTTTCTTGAAAGCGTTGTAAATCACGTCTGCCATCTGGATCCTCCTTGTTTATTGTCGGGGGCTGCGCCCCCGGCCCCCTCTCACCCTCCCCCAACCCCTCCCATCAAGGGAGGGGAGACCCGGTTAAAAGGGCTCTCTTTCGGGGGTATCGAGATTTCCCGTTATGTGAATTTTCATTTTTGCCCCTCCCTTAATAGGGGAGCTTTCATTTTTTGTCCCCTCCCCCTCGATGGGGGAGGGCGAGGGTGGGGGTGAGAATGGGCGTGAATCCATGCGAAACTTCCCGTCTCATCTTATGCCTAATCTCCTTTTAATCGCGGGCACGAGCGGGCTCCTGTCCATGAGGATATCGCTCGCGAGCCGCTCCTCAAATTCGCGCGCGATTTTTGTCCCGTCCCCCGCCCCGCTTATATTCACTGTGGGATTCAGGTTCACAACTATGCCGCCTGCGCCCCCTCCCGCTCCCCTGTCTGAATACCTCACCGTGTGCGCGCTTTCATTGGGAAGCGATTCCATCTGTGATTTTATGTAGGCCATCCCTTCGCTGAAAGGCCGCACCGGAGAGGACTGGGTGTAATATTGGACCACTACGCTTTTATATGTGATGTCGGGGATGGATGCGAGGGCGGATTGGATCTCCCAAATTGCATCAAGAGCTTGGGTGGTATCAACATGAAGGGTCTTTTCCGTAAGATCGTCTATTGAATTAAGAGTGCTTTTAAGTCTTTCGATCTCGGTAATACAATCAGAAACGGGGCTTTTAAAATTTTTTTCTATGTAATCCTCCAGTCCTGAGAAATCATAATTCGGCGGGTTGCCCTGCAATTCATTTAGCTTATCTATTAGCGACTTGCGAGTGCCATAAAGGTCGGATAAGTCCAGATAAGGCTCGCCTTCAAAGTCTCTTTTTAAATCGGGAATATATCGATCATAGAATTTAATTTCCTCAATGGTCGCTTCAATTTCTTTTCTTAATCTTTCGCTTGATCCGATCTTTTGTTGCTCTGCATCATGAAATTTTTCTAAGGGGCTAATGATTTGTTCTACTTTAGTTGTCAATTCGCCAATATCATTGCTTAGATCCCTTATTTCGCTATTTCCTTTTAATCTGTCCCAGTAATCTAATAAGGTATTTGGAAAAGATAGGACGGGTCCCCACTTGAGAATCCAATCCCAGGCACTATGTGAAGCTCCAATAATGGGGCCTGCACCAAGACCCCAAATCGCGGTTTCCATATCTTTCGGCTTGACATTCGGAGGTAATTTCACAACCGCTGCTTCTGCTGTGCTGGCAGAGAAAGGATTTGCAATCTCGTTAAGAGATTTAAAAGCGCTTTTCATTTTTTCAACGGCGGTTCCGATAACTTCGCTGGCTCTATCCGTTGCGTTCAGATATATATTTACCTCGGCCATTCTTTTCTCCTTGTGTTATAATTCGTCATGAATTCGGGCCAGTTTTTAAAAAACCATGCACCCGAAATTTTTGTCTTTTTTTGCCTTTTGTTCTCGATAGCAACTGAAGCTAAAGGTATTACAATAGCAATTAATCTCCTGATCCTTGGGGCCATGATATTGGCCCGCATCCTGAAAAAAGAGCACTGATTCGAAAATTTTTTTGTCAGCCCGTATGGATTATCTCCACGCCTGCTTACTGAAATTTTCGAAGATCCAAGCAAATGCCGAATACAAAACGTGCAAACTCAGTCCACTTCCGCATCAGGAGGTCGCAGTTTTCCGGCGAGTAGGGGAACTCCTCTCCGTTCATGGTGAGCCCCTTCCAGCCGCGCACGGCTGCCCGTCCGAGCAATACGTCCCCTTCGATGGAGTCGAATGCCATTCTTGGCCCATGTTTTCCATCCCGGACGATTTTTGAAGCCTTTTCCCTTATTTGTTGAAGCTCCTCCTGTGACAAGAAGCGTATCATGAGTTCTGCATCGTCCCCTCTCACCCCAGCACCTCCACGAAATCGAACTCGAAGGAGTACCTGTTATACCCCTCTTCTTTTAATTCGATGGGCTTGCGGAGCCTCCCGTATATCCAGTTCCCCTCGTGGTCCTCGAGCCAGAAGGGCTTTGCGCCCTGCCAGGCGGCATTCAGTGCGAGGATATTCGTCTTCTGGGTAGTGCCCGCGTTGGCCACCTTATAGACCCTTTGCCTCTTCGGGTTGCCGTGGACGAGGAACCTCTCCAGGCCGCTTGCCGTGGTCTGGGACTCCGCGTTGAAGACGTCCTCGAAGGGCCCCTGGGGCCTGCCTGGGATTCGCTCCCACTCGTATGTGAGAGAGAGGAAAAGCTCCGTCAACTCCGGGATTACCGATGCCGTCTTAACCCGGAATTTCCAGTAGCGGGCATTGACGCCCGCAAAGAGGACCGTGATGAGCGCCCCGTCAGAGGTGAGGGGCCAGGCATCCGAGGAATCGAACTGCACGCAGTCCCAGTACGTTTCCGAGGCAGCGGCATAGCCAAGGTTGGGTCTCAGATAGATTTTTATCTGCGTACAGCCCGAGGGCACGGTATAATTCCCGGCGAGCTCCACATGAGCGCCGAGGGTCGTTGTTTCCGCAATTAAAGTAAAAGAGCCGTGTGTGACGTCGTACACCTGGAGGGACATCTTCGAGGAGGTTACGCCGTAGACCCAGGCCCGGACCTTGATCACGGTCCCCTCGATCACGTTATAACCGGGGGAAGCTGCCTGGGCGTATGCCGAACTGTTGTCGCTCGTGACCTTCATGCTCTTTGAGCCCGAATAGGGGTAGAGGCTCGACTGCTCGATGGCCGCGCCGTTTCCCGCCGCCCAGCCCGACACGCCGGTCTCGAAGCCCAGGGCCAGGGCGTCCGTGTACCAGGTAATATCATCGGTTGAGCGCATCAACTGCAGGTCGGCCCCGGCGCTGAACAGGTTATGCCCTGCCGGGATGAGGAGCCGGTCAATGGCTATCGGGCTTGCGCCCTGATCTATCTTGATGTCGAGCGTGCCCGCCGCATTTGCCTTGAATAGCTTTCCTATATCCCGGTCGTAGAGCCGGTACAGGGGATAGGACGGGTCCTCCGCGCCCGCCGAGAGCGATACGGTGGATGTTTCGAGGATATTTATGTAACAAGATTTCATTTAAGAGGCCTCCTTCCGCCCCATGTTTCTCATCTCGTCCTCAAGCTCCGCGAGGAGTTCGAGGTCTTCCCTCTCCGCGCCGTATATCTCAAGGACTGCTTTTCCGTCCAGCAGGTCTTTTAACCTTATAAGGGCCGTCCGCATTTCGAGCAGTCTCTGATTTTCCTTCGATAGGGCCGGGATGGGACAACCATTTTTGGTAATCTCCCCATTCCCCTCTTTTTGAGATTGCTTCGCTCCGCTCGCAATGACCTTATAGGCGTTTTCGTCATTGCGAATGCCGGACGGGTATGAAGCAATCTCGTTTCTGCACGCCGGAACGACCCCGTCCACCCTCTCCATCTCCCGGCAGTTCTCGCAGCTCACACCCGGATAGTCCATGCGCGCCCGGATGTGAGCTAAGAGTTTCCCAGGCGGCGTTTTTTCTCCTCCTCCTGAAGCCTCTGAAGGTCCATGCAGGTCTCGCTCACGAAACGGGCGAACTCCGTCCACTTCCGCATCAGGAGGTCGCAGTTTTCGGGCGAGTAGGGGAACTCCTCGCCCTCCATCGTGAGCCCCTTCCATCCCCGCACCGCCGCCCGGCCCAATAAAAGATCCGCCTGCACGGGATCGAATTCTTCTTTCGGCTCGTGCTTCCTGTTCCAGGTAATCTTTGTTGCTTTTTTCGTGATCTCTCGAAGCTCTTCTCGGGAGACATACCTTAAAGTGATTTCCGCATCCTCAGCAAGAGGGACGCTTATAAGCAAGTCGTCTTTCCCTAAAACACCTATTTCCATTTCAATCCTCCTAATGGGCCATTGCCCGTTTCAGTTCTGAACGCCCATACCGCCACCTGTTGGCGAGTTCTTTTTCTATTTCATTTACCAGTGTACTTGCATTCCCGCCTGCCCCGTTTATGTTTATCGTCCCCGAGAAGACGAAATTACCTCCCCCGCCCCCGGCCTTACCGGACTGGTCGAGCCCGCTGTATTTGATCGAATGGGTTGACTCTTTAGGTAATGCGTTGATCCGGCTCTCTATATAATCCATACCCTCGCTGAAGGGCATCGGGGGCGAGGCTACGGTTTCATAGTGAAGATAAATGTATTTGTGGATCCCTGTTTCGGGAAAGAGCATATCGACCCAGAAGCGGGCATCCTCAGCGGCGCTAATGGCCTGAGACGTGTCCAGAAATAACTTGAGAGTTTGATTATCCATTTCCTTGATTTTGTTTTCCAAAAAATTCAATTCGTCTAAAGAGGATTCTATTTCAAATTTTTCCGTGATCGCGCTTTCAGGCATGTCCAATTTTGGGGAATCTTGAATTGCCTTGTTGAGACCGTGAATTGATTCGGCTGCCTTGCCCGCTTTAGTGTCCATTCCCTCCAGATGGGAATTAAGCTCCAGAAGAGGATGAGGACCTTTCAGATAATCTTCTTGCCAGTTTAGAAATGAGTTTAGGTCTTTGAACGAAACTGCAAGATCATCCACACTCTTTTTTCCGGAAGAAAAGCAACTCTTTGCCTTTTCGTAGCCCTGGTGCAATAGCGTGAGTCTGCCAATGCAGTCCAGTCCCTCTTTCCCCAACCTGCAGAGACTGCCTACCGCGTTTGCTTCGGGTGATTTCGTCAGAGTATTTATGTTTTTAATCAGGTTTTTCATCTTTTCATCAAGCATCCATATTGTTTGACTTGCATTATCTTCGGCGTTGATCGTAATGTTTAACTTATCAGATAGTTCCATGTTATAATCTCCTCCAAATGGATCCCAAGGAATTCATTAAAGGCATCTTTGAGGAATTCAGATGGGAACTCTTTTTTCTTGCTCTATTTCTCATCCCGATAGGAATTGACGGAATTCGTGCTGACAATGATCATGGCTGTCTTCTGCTGTTTTTTGCATGGGCCATAATAAAACGCCTCCGTTTCCATCCCGTTCAGGGTTATAAAAATTTCCTTCAGACCGTGAGAAAAATTCTTCGCCGACCTGCAAAACAAAAATAAGAGATGAAATTTTTCCAGGAATTCAGTTTTGAGTATTTTTCATTCTTATCTCTTTTGCAACTGGAAGCGAACCAATCTTTCTCGTCAGCGCACTAACATCGCTTATCGTTGTGCGTGTGCGATAAGGTAGGTATGTTTCCTTCTTTATGTAATCGTCCAGGCTTTTCAGTTGAGAAGTGATTTCATTTATGCGGGATTTAATTTCTCCTTTAGTTTCGAACCGGCCGAAGAATTTTTCAATAGGGGGAGAGAGCTTTTCTATAAGCTGCTCTATACCGGAAACACTGTTTTTTATCGATTCCACATTTCCCTTGCTTCTTATCGCGCCCTTATCGAAGCTCTCCCAGAATTTATTTATTCCACGACTGATTACAGCACCTGCCAGAGCACCTAAAATAACTTTTAAAAAAGAACCTGCCCCGCTTGCTATTCCGGCCACCGGCATAGTTGTTAGGGTATTTTTAAATATTTTTTCTATTACGGGACTGGCTTGATCGTCTGCTGTGATAACTAATCTCACTTCTGCCATGTTATAATCCTTTCTGTTATGCTCAAAAAATTTTTAAAAGAATATGAGCTTGAAATCGGCTCTATTATTGGATTAGTCATTGGCTGGGCATTGGTTTTGATTTTTTGTCCTCCTCCCGGTCCAATATTGAAAACATATACTCTTCTTTTAATTTTCTTTGTCATTATGAGGCGTCTGTATTTCCACCCCGGGAGCCGGGATTATAAGAGAACAGATGATGACAAAGAGGATAAGAAATCCAGTTGACCTCGAAAAACAGAACCGTCCCCTTTTTTCATTTTTTATTCTTAGTCATTCCCGCGAAAGCGGGAATCCAGAAAGACTGGATTCCGGGTCAAGCCCGGAATGACAGACATAGGGCATTAATTTAGAGTCCTTAATAATTGGGGCCGGGCGGGGCGAAGCGCCCCGCCCGATTGATCCTTACCCCAGCACATTTGCGCTCTGCCGGTTTATCACGTCTATCTGAAAGGGCTTCGTGATGCCCGTCATCCCCGATGGGGCCGAGTCGCAGGCCAGGCACTCGAACTCCAGCGGGTGTTTCAGTATCCCCTTCTCTATCGGAAGCTCCACGTTGGCGAGCACGAGGTTCGGGAACCGGAGCTTGAAGGTGCGGTAATATGCGCCCTCAATCAGCCCTCCCGTGAAGACGATGTCCATCTTCTTTGCCGCGCCCGAGTCCCAGTCCTCGAAGTATGTCTTTGCCGTATAGCGCGGGAATTCGAGTTTGAGCTTCACCTCCGGCGCGCCCTCGTTCGTGGGCTCGTCTATCCTGTCCACCCCTCCTGCGGCATAAAGGCCCTTCATTTTTCTTTTAAATGTGAGCTCGAAGGAGGACGGATATATCTTGTCCCCGTCGGCAAGCGCCGCGCCCCCCTGCGCGTTCATCCTGAAGGCTCCCTGCGAGAAAAGCACCCTGTTGGCCTGCTCGAAGTATGTCACGGCGGGAAAACTCGCCAGAGTGTTCACGGCGGAGTTCGTGACCCGGTCGTTCGCTATCGCCTGAAAGGTGACCTGCGCGGGTTTCCCCACCTCGCCTTTCATCGTAAAGCCGGTGACTTTGATCGACGTGTACTCGTCGATGTTTATCCCGTTGTGGAGCGCAAATGTGGCGAAGAGCCCGTCTATCGTTTCCTTCAATTTAAGGCTCTGCGCGTATGCCGATGTCGTCCCCTGCTGGGCGGGGTTGCCCCCGGTCTCCCCCATGGCGAGGGCGAGAAGCAGGTCCAGCGAATCGTACCTCAAGTATGCGGGGACCGTGCCCTCCACTTTTATATCGCCCTGGGCCAACTCTTTGGGAAAATAAAGCCCCAGGCTGTCGTCTCCGATATCGGCCCGGTCTTTTTTAAGCGTATGGGGCAGTATGAGAATGCCGTTATTGGCCCCGCAGGCAACACCGGTGCCCCACGCCGATGCCTTCTTAAGAGCCGCCTTGATCTCCGTTCCAGTTGCAGCCATGTAACCTCCTTGAATTTAATTTATCGGGTGGGGCTTTGCCCCACGCCCCACAAAGGGCCGAGGGCCCTTTGAACCCTCGTTTTAAAAACGATGGGGTCTGGGGGGCTGGCCCCCCAGCGGGGGCTGGGGGCAGCGCCCCCATTAATTTATCCCGCATACGTCTCGTCGAACCTCGTTTGGAAGTCTATGCCGTAGACGGCCGCGCTCTCCGATATGTAAACGAGCGAAACTCTTACCGGCCTTATGCGCTCGATGGCGAGGCCGAACGTCTTATTGGCGAGCGCGGCCAGTATGTCGTCCACGATCCGGTAGAGTCCGTATGAGGACTTTCTCAGGCTCTCCCCGCCTTTAAGGTTTTTGGCGGCGGCAAGCACGGTGAACTCGACAGTCTCCTCCTGATTGTCGCCGTCCACATAGGCGAACGTGGACCCCCTGTAAACGACATATGCCGAAGGGAAGCCCGAGGGCAGGCTTTTTATGTCCTCCTTGAGTTCGCCTGCATAGGTGCCGACGCTCTTTAAATACGTGAGCTCCGCCTCAAGCGTTTCGATGACCTTTGTCTCTATGTCCTCGAATTTCATATAAGGGCCTCCTCGGTTTCGAGCACCTCTATGGAAAAACCTCCCGGAGGCGTCAGGGTGGTCCTCGCGCGAGTCCTCGTGAACATGAATATCTCGAATGTCCCGGAGAATGGCTCGGCCGTTTCCGTAATGGTGAAGGAGAACCGGCCCGACTCGCCGTCCTCGATAAAGCCCTTTACCGTATCGAACGGCTCCGCCTCTTTTTCTTTCCTTATCTCGAGCCTGAAGTCCATCCCGGTTATGTCCCTCGGAGCGCCTCCCTCAAGGATCTGGTATCGCAAGAGGACCTTATCGCCTTTTATGATCTTGAGCGGGCCCATTTCAGTAATTCTCGAGGGCATCTTTCGTGAATACCCTGTCCTCTTCCGACGTGTTTGCCGAGGGTTTTTCCGAAGGCGCAACCATGGTCGAGCCCAGTGTGATGGTCGCCTTTGCGATGGCTTCAAGCTGTTTGATCCCGGCCCTGTGCCTTTCCAGGCGTGTCTCCGGGACAGCGTCCACCTTCCTCGAATATAGGTTGTATATGGCTATATCTGCCGCGATGTTCTTTATCATCTGGGGCGGGTCCGAAAAGGGCACCGCATAAAGAGAGCCGCAGTAGGCATCGATGACCGAGTCCGCCTGTGCGATGGCCTCGTCGACGCGGGCCCCGTTTACCGCGCCCGTATCTTCGTCATCGGTCAATTGGATGATGCTCTCTTCCGGGAGCGATTTCTTTATGTCGTCTAAAGTAATGTAGGGCATATGTTCTCCTTTGCCCCCCTCTTTTATAAAGAGGGGCGGGGGGAGATTATTGGTAGAAAATTTCCAATAATCCCCCTTGATTCCCCGTTAGAAAAGGGGGTGGGTTACGCTACCGCGTTCTGTATGAAGTAGCCGAGTTCCGACGCTATCACCTTCTCGTCGGAGTTCCAGGCGGCCTTTAAGTAATGCGCCCCTTTTACGCCGCGCTTGGGATCAAAGTCCCTCTGCACCTGGCGGAGCATCTCCGAGAACGTGAGGCCAAAGGTGATGCTCCTTATGCCCGGGTTCTTGGCCACGTGGAGCGCCGCGCAATGCTTCCCCCAGAGGCGCGTGTAAGAGGCCGTCTGCCCCTCCTTCGAGGTGATGTATCTTCCCCTTCCTATAAGGACGCGCTCGACCTCGAAGAGGGCCGCGATATCCGCAGCGGTGGCAAGGCCGTTCGTGCTGTCGGGCTTCACGGCGTCCAATACCTCCGGGAGCGCACGGAATTTTGCCCAGGCATCCGAGCCGAAGACGAGCGTGTTGGCCCGCATGAAGCACCCCTCGACGGCCTTCATCAGATCATTAATAGGGTCGTCCGAAGAGCCGCCCCACTGGGCATTTCCCGTAAGCTCCACCTTGTTTGCCGCGGGATAGGTGTTCGCGTTGAAGACGAGATCTGCAGCGCGCTTTTCCTCGGCCACGTCAAGGAGCATATTAAGGAAGTCCACGGTGTCGGCCTCGGGCTGGAGCGGGTTGTCGGCGTTGTCTATGACTTCCTGCGGGAGCCAGTCGCCGAGCGCGTGGTCTCTCACCGAGTAGCTGTCCTCGAGCACGCCCCAGGTTATCTCGTTGGGGAAGCTCCTCGGCCCCACCGCGTCATCGGCCAGCCTGTAGCTGTCCTCTTTCTTATACACGAAAAACTTGTCCGACCTCTTGGCCACCTTTACAACAGGCATCACCCACGGCCAGACCATCTCCTCGTTCTTGTATCTCACTGAAAGGTCCGTAAGGACCGAATCGATATGAAGCACTTTTGCTTCGGGCATTTAAAACCTCCTTGATTTAATTTATCGGGTGGGGCTTTGCCCCACACCCCACAAAGGGCCGAGGGCCCTTTGAACCCTCGTTCTAAAAACGATGGGGTCTGGGGGGCTGGCCCCCCAGCGGGGTTCTAAGGGGCGGAGCCCCTTAACATTCCTATATCAACGCGGGGGCGAGGAGCACGGGGATGATGTCCCCCGCGACGCCGCTTGCGAGCGCCATGCCGATGGTGTTCACGGCGGATGCGGCCTGGGTGGTCGCGTTCTGAGAGTAAGTGCCTGCCGTGTTTTCCGTATGCGTGTGTCTTGTGGCCGAGACGGCCTTCCCGTTCGAGTCCGATGTGAGCCTGTCGCCCCGTGTGACCGTGCCCCCCAATACAACTCGTGAGATGCCGCTCATCATGACGCGCACTTCTTCTCCTGCTGCCGCTGTCGTGTGCTGGAAGACGCCTATCAGGCCGTCCGTTGCCGCCGCGGCCACCGAGAGCGTGTTATCGTCCGAGCCGAACTTTGCAATGGTGTAGGCCGTGGCTATCGCCGCCGTGCACTTTGCGGATTTTTCGATCCCTGCGGTTTGTCCTATCATGTGTCTGTGTCCTCCTTTCGGGTTTTTTTTACCTGAACAGCTCCGGGTGCTCTTTCGAGAGCGCGATGAAGGCGTCGCGGTAGGTTGCGCCCTCGTGCTTTCCGATGTAGTCCTCCATGAGCTTCTGTCTGCTCCGCTCCGGGGCCTCCTCGGAAAAGGCCGAATGCACGCCGAGGGGCACCGCCTTCGGGAGCCCTTCGAGGAAGCGCCTCATGAACTCCGCCGGTTTTATGCTCTCGCCCTCTTCGGCGAATTCATAGGAGTCCTCCATGCCGGAGACCACTTCGAGAAATCTCGGAAGTCCCGTCTTCATCATGGCAGGCGTGAGCCGCCCCTCTTTAAGGAGACCCTCGCAGAAGGCCAGGGCCTCTTTCCTCTTGAGTTCCTGTTCCTTCTCCTTGACGGCCCTCTCTTTCTCCTTGAGCGCGTCCGGAAGAAGATGGTCTTCTCCCAGTTCTTCCCTTAAAAGTTTCTTAAGCTTTTCGATAAAACTTCTCACCAGATATCCCTCCTTTCTGTCCTCATTTGGTTCGAATGCAGATTCGAAAGTCGATGCCGATAAATCGAAAGAAATGAAATCGCACCCCTCTTTGAAGCTCAGGTCCGGGAGCCCCTTTACGGCCGGGGGTGCTGCGCCGAGGAAACCCACGTGCCTCAAGCCCAGGTCCGGGTAGAGCGAGATGGAGCGCTTTTTGAAGAGCCCCTTTTTGAGCATCTCCGTAAACTCCGGCACAAGCCGGAGCCGGGCAAAGAGGAGGTCCCCTTTTCGTTTAAGCGCCTCGACCCATCCCCACGCAGGGGCGTTCTCCTTCGGGTGCCCCACAACGACCGGGGCCTCGTGCCCGGCCGGGTTATAACGGGACACGATCTCGTCCAGCTCCCTCTCGCTCCACTCGCGTGTCCTCCCGTTAGAGTCGGTATGAGTCCCCGTCTTGAAAACCGCTGTCCACATTTAAAGGCCTCCGATCAAGTAGTTTGTTATCGCCCCTTCGATATTCCTGACGTCTTCGGGCTGAAGGTCCATAAACGGCCTTGCCGGGATATGTTCCGTGCCTTCCTCGTGAAAGCGCGCGTAGGAGAGGGGGGTCCCGATAATAGCTTCATTGCCGGAGACCCCCCCTATGAAGGAATGAAGAAGCCTGAAGGAATGAAGGAGCCTGCCCGTCTCAATAAGAGGCATATGAGAGAGCCCTTTTTTATTGATTTTCAAGGGCGGCCATTTTGGCCGTCCGCCCGCTTCGAAATTCTTGCGGATGGCCTCCAGTGCGATCCCGGCGGCTTTTTCCAGCGCCGGGGTGAGGTTTTGAAGCCTTTCGCTTATAAGAGATAAGGTCCCGTCAGTTTCGATGCTTATTGTGATCAAAGCGTCTTCTCCTTAGAGAGTCTTGTCAAAGAATTTCCTCAAAGTATGGCCTCCCCAGGGGCCGGCTCCGGTATCCCGTAGGTCTCGTAAAAATATTTTTTCGATATCGGGAGGCCCATGCGCGCAAGTATTTCGTCCCTCTGGGCAAGGGGCATGAGATCGGCCTCTTCTTTGCACCGTATCCAGAGCTTGGGATAAAGCTTGGGATGCATAGCCGCGCCCGGATAATTGAAGTCCACGATCCATCTCACGAGTTGTCCATTCAGGGAATGGGCCAGGAGGTCCGCGTCGGCCTTCACGTAATCCCTGCGGACTTCGTTATGGGTCTTCGATGCGGCGTAAGAGCCCGAGTTTCCGATCTCGGTCGTAAGCGTCTGGCCGAGAATCGTCTTTGCGATCTCGGCGTTCATAAAAGCGCAGAGGTCCTTGTAGGTGTTCACAGTACCGGAGCGCTGGGCATCGAGGAGTTCAATCTGCATCGTCTCGGGGACCTTTATCGCCGACTCCTGCTGGATGGCCTCGAGAGCGGAGAGGAGCGAGTCCTGGTGCTCCTTTGGCGTCCCGGGCGGGTATTTCCCTATCACGGTGGGCGAGCCGAATTTTTCGGCGAATATCATCCAGAACTTTATCGCGTTCTTCTTGAACCACGCGGGCCAGTAAAGCGTTGTCCCGAGCCCTTCGCCGTAAGGAGAGCCGTTTTCCGCGCCGTAGCGGAAGAACTGGAACTTGCGCCCGGGAAGCTCTTCGCCTTCAACCATGTTCTTTGGAGTGAGGAGCCGGGGATTTCCACGGGAGTCGAATACGAACCTGCGCGAACTCCTCCCGACAAGCTCTTTTATCCAGACCTGGCCTTCCGAGTACTCCCAGACCACCTCGCAGAGCTTGAACCCCAGGACTATCCCGGAGAGGAGCGCATAGCGGGCCGAATCGAAATCGAACCCGTAAAGGACGTCTTTTACGAAGCCTGCTATTTCAAGGCTCAAGGGGTCCTCGCCGGCAGGGACCACCTCCCACTCCTTCCCGATCACGGCGAGCCTGCGGGACTGCATGCAGGCCCGGACCTGCGGGTCCCGCATCAGGTCCTCGTAAAGCTCCATCCCCTTTCCACCGGTGCGGAGGACTTTATCCGTATTGGGGTAGAAGCGCCTGGAACCGATATAGTCCCCGTATATGGTAAAATCCTTCTCCGCGCCGGCAATTTCATCAAGAACGGGTTTAAGCTGTTTTGCCAACTTGTCCCTCCTATATCTTTATTGAGCCGAAAAATCTCGGCCTTACCGATTCGAATTCAAATACCGCAAGCGGTGTCTTTGCCGCATGAAGCCCCAATGCCGCCGCCCAGAACCTGTCCGCATGGCCCTTCTCATCGGCCTCCGCCCCGAAACGCACATTCCCCGCCGAAGTCGTTTGGCGCTTGACGGAATGGAAGTCCTCCCTTATAAGAGGAGAAGACGGGATGCGGAGCTTGCGCTCTTCAAGGAACCTTTTAAGGGTAACGGCCAGGTCCTCCTTGACCGCAAGCGTGAAATTCACGGGCTCCACGGCGGGGCCGAATTTCTCCCGCGCCTCTTCGGCAAGCTGTGCGCCCATGCCCGTGGAGTCAATCGCCGCCCGCCTCACGGAGAGCCCGAAAGAGCCCGAAAGGAGTCCGTAAAGAAATTCCCGTTGAAATGAGAAAGCAGTCTCCCGCATCTCCCGGACCATGCGCGTCCAGTAGACGTCGCCTTCCTTCTGCCAGAGCCAGAAAACTGTCAAGTCATTTTTGCGCCCGATATCGAGGCCGAGGTAGTAATCCCCCTCATGTCCCCCTTTAGAAAAGGGGGAGGCTACTCCCCTTACATCCCCCCCTTTGTTAAAGGGGGGCGAGGGGGGATTTGAAAATTCCGCGCTCGCCCCTTCATCCTCGCAGGAGGCGATAAGCTCATACGGGATAAATGACGACACCGAGTCCAAAAACACGCACTCGTACTCCTGGGCCCAGGCTTCCGGGTCCAGTATCCCCGCCTTAAGCTCGTCCAAATTTATCGGAAGGCCCTCCCGCACCGCGTCGTAAATGGTCGTGCGGTGGCGGGAGGGCCTTTCCCCAAGCGTCCAGAGGGTGTGGAAGAGGTTCGCTTTTCCGTTGGGTGTGGACGATATGCGCGCCTTATAGCCGCGGGTTACGGCAGGGTACATCGCGCGCCATATCGCTTCGGGGTCCTGGTGGAAGGCGAACTCGTCAAGGAACACGTTGCCCGAAAAGCCGCGCACCGTGTCCGGGTTCGCAGGGAGGGTTATTATGCGGGAGCCGTTTGGCAGGCGCACCTCCTCGCGGGTATCCTCGGAAGTGATGGCTTCCCCGGACCGCGCGCGGAAGTACCTCAGGTGGGTAAGGACCTTTTCCATAACCTCTCTGGACTGCCTCTCCGATGCCGAGAGAATAAGGTTTACGCTGCGCGACTCAAGGGCTTCCACTACGGCCTCAAGGGCCAGGGAGAAGGACTTCCCCGTCTGCCTTGCGGCAAGCCATATCTTGAGCGGGCTCTTGTCATTGAGCCAGCGCCTTTGATATGGGAGAAGCAGGAGCTTCTCAGCCACGCCTGACACCATATTCGTTCTCCAAAATCTCTTTTGCTATCTGTTTAAGCTCTTCCGGCGACGCGGGGCCCTCTTTCAAGTCCAGCTCAATGAGCAGTTTCAGGATCCCCATGTAAGCGGAAAGGGCGGAGTTGTCCATAGTGCCGTTTTTTTCGATCCCCTCGAAATAATTTTCATAACGTTTCTTCTGCCTGATAAGGTCATCGAGGAGTTCCGGGTTAAGCCCGTGCTTTCTTTTAGAGGACGCCTTTCTCTTTTTCATCAGAAGCTTCCGTCGATGCCTTTTTCGCTTATGTTGCCGTCGAGGAAATCCCAGCCCTTTGCCGTGAGCGCCACGTATGAGAGCCGAAAACCGTAGCCCCTTTTCGAGTGGACCGAGAGGAGGCCCTTCTCTTCGAGGTACTTGAGCTGGGCGCGGAGCCCCTCTTCGGGCAGGGGATAGCCCAGGTTGTCGATGGAGAAGCGGAGGACCTTCGTGTCCAACGCGGAAGGGTATTCGGTCTTCAGTATCTCCAGTATCGCGGCCCTTATGCGCTTGTTCTTCTCAGCGGCGAGCGTGGGCTTCATCCTTCTCCCCCTTCATCCTTTTGCCCCCTGTGAAATTTGAAATTCGTCATGCTCCCTCCTCAGTCTTTCCATTTCTTCCTGCTTCTGGGCGATGTATTTGAGCAGCACGAGCATCTCCCTGTGCTCGGAGTTGTCCCGCATGAAAAAATTCTGTATGGATTCACGGAGGCCCTCGAGGCTTTGCGCCTGCCTTGCGAGGGCTTCCGCCTGCAGCTTCTGCGCCTTTACGAACTCAAGCCCCAGCCTGTTTGCCATCCGGTAAAGGCCGACGAGGATTATAAGGGCCATGAGGGCGCCCGTTCCCGCGTCGATGAACGAGTTTACAATCCCGCTTTCGGGCATCAGCGGCACCTCCTGGCTTCTTCGGCGGCCCAGCGCTCGAACTCGTAGCGCTCCTTGAGCCACGCCGGGGTGACCTCGTAATTTCCGTTAGGGAGTTTTCTCATCATCCTCTCCTCCGGTATCACGGTGACCTCCGGGCGCGCGCAGGCGCTCGAAAAGGCGGCTGAGAGAACGGCTGTCGCCACGAGCAATGCTCCTGTCCAGTTCCGCCATGTCTTTCTCATAAGGGGCCTCTCCCGCATTTTTTTCCAAATGGAATTTCAGTATGTAGAGGGCAATGGCTATGAGCCCGGCAAAAGCCTCCCACATCGGCGCTCCCTATTCGGCGGCCCAGCTTATGGGCTCTTTCGTTATGAAACGCAGGAATACGTTGACCACGCCCAGGAGCGCCAGTTGCTTTTCGGGCTCTATGGCGAAGCCCGTGTAGCTCTGCACTATCAGGGCCGCCAGAGCTATGGTGTTTGTCCAGAACGTCTTGCTGAGCCAGAATTTCTTACCCATGAGTTCCTCCTTTTTCTTCTTTCAGTTCGAAATGCCCGTAGTCCCTGAACTTGAACCTCCCGCCCCAGGTGAGCCCGAGGGACTCGCCCAACCTGCCAAGCTCCTCGTAATCGGGGACCCGGTTCCTGTTGATGTCTGCTTTGGGGTCCCAGACTATTTCTTTTTTGTCGCTTGAGGGCGGAGCAAGCCCCGCCCCTACTTGATTTCGGGCACCCGCGTTTTGATTTCGGGCACCCGCGTTTTGATTTCGGGCACCCGCGTTTTGATTTCGGGCACCCGCAAGGGGCGCCCCTACTCCGCTCCTCGCAATCGCATCGGGATTTGAGATCTCAGATTTCAAATTTGAAATTTTAATTCCGCGGTCATTGCGAGGGGACGAAGTCCCCGTGGCAATCTCCCCCTCACCCCCGCCCTCTCCCGCGAGGGGAGAGGGTATCTTTTTCCTGCCCCTTGCGGATTTTTCTATTAGGAGGTCTCCCCTCCCTTCACGGGAGGGGTTGGGGGAGGGTGAACCCACCCCTTTCTCCCCTCCTGGGAGGGGACTGGGGTGGGTTAGCGCCACATCGAATGCCAGCCCCTTCAGATGGGCCGAGTCTAAGGTCCGGGTGACGGTCCGGGAATTTTCCTTTTCATTTAAAGGGGAGAGTCCCGCCTCTTTTCTCAGCCTGTTCACCTCTTCGAGAGGGAGCCGCCCCTGGGCGAAATAGGCGAACTGCTCGGCCGGGGTCCTGAGAGTGCCGGTCACAACGAATTCGATCCCCTTCAAGCGGGCAAGCTCTCTCAGCCTTTGCAGCCTTTCCCTTACCGGGTATTTGAGGTCAGCTATTTTTCTGCTCATATTTTCCCCGTGAGAGGGGTCATCTCTTTTTTCCTCTTAATGGGGTCTTTTCCTCGGGATTTCCCGGCGGCTTCGCGCGTGAAGCATTGGAGGCATATCTCGTCCCCTTCGAGGGGGATGCACTTCAAGCTCCTTTCGATCCTGCAGAAGAGCCTTCTCCGTATCCTCTTTCCAGCCCATGTCATGAACCGAGCGTTCATCATGTGAAGAGGATAAACCCGAAGGGGGTGATGGGGTCTATATGACAGAGGTCACTATTTTCATGTCCGAAAATCTTAAATCAGGATTTGACTTTTTCTAATAAGCTAAATTATAAATATAGGGGATATAAGGGGGGATAGGTCCGCAATTTTCAGGCATCATTAAGGCGGGCAAGGCATTGCAGGCTCGTTCTTAGAGGGGGAATGTTTTCCTCATCCCCCTTATGGGAGATGGTATTTTTGGACTGAAATATTCTTTAGTAGTAAACTGAAGTGTAATTCAGGCCGGACGGCCCCGGAGTGTGATGAAACTAAACGAAGCGGTCGAGAGGGTCAGGAAGGGGCTGAAAGAATTAGAGCGCATGCTCGATGAGGAGGCATACCTCATCGTGGATGAAGACGGCCGGTATTGGCTCAGCGAGAGGGCAAAGGAAGTCCTGAGGCACAGGAAAATCCATACGGATGACCTCCTCGAATGGCTGAGGGCCGGGGTGGACCACCTTCAAAGACTCTCTTATCTCGAACTGGACCTTGAGATCACGCGCCTTCCGGGCGAGACCGCCCTCGTAATGATAAGGCCTAAAACGCTGCGCTCGGAAGGGCTCAAGCTCACATACAAGGAAAAAGAGGTGCTGGGCTTTCTGGTGAAGGGGCTATCCAACAAGGAGATAGCCTGGAACATGAGCGTGAGCCCCGGCACTGTGAATACGCACCTCGACAACATCTACCGGAAGTTCGGCTGCTCGAACAGGCTCGAGGCCTGCTTCCTGGCCTTGAGGAACGGCTTTGCCGCCCCCGCCAAAGTGCGCGGCCGGGCAAAAAATTCTTTCTGAATTTTATTTTTATGCCTTTGCCGGAGGGCAGGCATCTTTCCCTCATAAATGAGAGGAAGATGGGGGTGGCGGGTCTCAAAGCGAGCTGAAAAGGTTCGTAAGGACTTTAAAGATCATTATGATTCGCGGGCTCTCACCCGCTCATGATCTGCTCACCGTCACCTCACTTTTCGCCCCATCCACCCCCATCTTCTTTTCCGATTCGTTGCAAACAGCAAA